>FLNU01000537.1_pt1 | contig 51800 bp, 37 predicted proteins | sample 1140361 | NCBI WGS metagenome assembly FLNU01 (sample SAMEA3878206, study PRJEB12797) | bioreactor metagenome | biome: Moose rumen | place: Sweden | collected 2011-10 | reverse complement strand
GCGCAGGGTGGAAGTTGGGGTAAGGCAGGGTGGAAGTTGGGATAAGGCAGGGTGGAAGTTGGGGTAAGGCAGGGTGGAAGTTGGGATAAGGCAGGTTATATAATTAAATGGTACGCGCGTGCGCGCGAGGGGAAAGGCAGGGGGACGGTGGAGGGGGTGTTGATAGGTATGCGGCTGGAGGCTGGTGTTGTCTGGGGGACCGTGCAGTTGGAAAAGGTTACTGGCGGAAGACGGTTTGACTGCGGTCGGGTCCGACGGAAATGATGGTGATGGGGACTTCGAGTTGCTGTTCAAGGAAATGGGTGTAGCGTCTGAAGTTCTCGGGAAACTGGTCTTCGTGGCGGATGTGAGAAAGGGGGTGCTGCCAACCGGGAAGGTCGGTGTAGACGGGCAAGAGGTTTTCGGTTATGTCAAAGGGGAAATCGGTCGTTATCGTTCCATCCGACAGGCGATAGGCTGTGCAGGCTCGGATAGTGTGCATGGTATCCAGTACGTCGCTCTTCATCATGATGAGTTGGGTGACTCCATTTATCTGAATGGCATAGCGTAGTGCCACGAGGTCAATCCATCCACAGCGTCGTTCTCGTCCTGTAACTGCTCCGTATTCATGCCCGATGTCACGGATACGTTTGCCTGTCTCGTCGGACAATTCTGTAGGGAATGGACCTGCTCCGACTCGGGTACAATAGGCCTTGAAGATGCCATAGACCTGACCAATGCGATTAGGAGCAAGACCAAGGCCGGTGCAGGCGCCTGCACTGATGGTGTTGGAGGAGGTGACAAATGGATAACTACCGAAATCGATATCGAGCAAAGTGCCCTGTGCACCTTCGCAAAGCATGGTCTTTCCTTGACGCAGGAGGTGGTTGACAAGATGTTCAGAATCGACAAGTTGAAATTGGCGCAAGAATTGAATTCCTTCCATCCAGTGACGCTCCACGTCGTCCAAGTCAAAGTCGGTGTAACCCATTGCACGGAGCATGTCGAGGTGACGTGCTTTGTGGGTGGAATATTTTCGGTCGAAGTCGTCGAGGATGTCACCGACACGCAAGCCGTTGCGGCTGATTTTATCGGTGTAGGTGGGTCCGATGCCCTTGCCGGTAGTGCCGACTTTGCTCTTTCCCTTGGCCTGTTCGTAGGCAGCGTCAAGCATTCGGTGGGTAGGCATGATGAGATGGGCCTTCTTAGAGATGCAGAGCCGCTCACGCAAAGAGTGTCCACTGCGTTCCAGTTCGCGTACTTCGTCCATGAAGAGGTCGGGTGCAAGAACAACCCCGTTGCCGATAATGTTGAGTTTGTCGCCCTGGAAAATGCCGGAGGGGATGGAGCGGAGGACATATTTCTGTCCTTCAAACTCGAGGGTATGTCCGGCGTTCGGGCCACCTTGGAAGCGAGCCACGATGTCGTAGTGAGGGGTGAGCACGTCAACGACCTTGCCTTTTCCTTCGTCTCCCCACTGAAGTCCTAAGAGAATGTCTGCTTTCATGTTTGCTGTCGTTATTTTATGGGTTTTGTGTTGGTTTTGACCAATTTCTCTTTCTGTTTGCGCTTGCGTGTAAGTTTAGACTGGCAACTGGAACAGATGCCAAAGGCGCAAAGTGTGATGGAGTTAGCATGGAAACGAGGGAACTTGGTGCCGTCAATGGCACGCGTGATGTTAGGCACGCGAATTTCCTTGACATTGCCGCAATGGGTACAGATGAGGTGGAAATGGTCGCGGACGCCAAAACACTTTTCGTAACTGACAACCGTTGTAAAGGTGTGGCGTACAATAAGGCCCAACTGTACAAAAAGGTCCATAGAGTTATAGACAGTGACGCGGCTGACACGGAAGTGGCCCTCCATCTGCTGAAAAAGTTCCTCTGCAGTGAAGTGCCGGTTGGTGTTGTAGATGGTTTCGAGAATGGCATAGCGCTCTTGCGTACAGCGCATTTTGTGTTCTTGCAAGTAGTCGGTCAGGATTTGCCTGACGGCTTTTAGTATTTCTGCCTGTTCCATGGTGAAGAAGATGAGAAAGCCACTCTCCGTCCCCTGCTGATAGAAGAAGACTCAACTCCCGCCCTTTTGGGAAAGGTCGGGGAGTGGCTTAATGATTTGTTGTAATTTCTGTGCCACACTGCGCAGTTGGGGGTTGTCGCTCTGAAGAAGTACGGAAAGTTGGTCCATCAGTTCCTGCTCGGAACGTTCGGAAAGAGTTGTGCTGCGTAGCAGGTGGATGAGTGTGTAGCAGCCTGCCAACTGGCGAATTTCGTTTTCGGACGCAATCCAGCGGAATGACAGGACAGATGCCTGTGGCATACGGCTCCACAGATGCAGGCTGGCAATTTGTACCAACTCTACTCCATGAAGACTATCTACCCAGATGTCCGCCACCTCGGGTAACATGTCGTTGGGTGGATAGAGAAGAATGGCGAGCATGCGACATTCACGGACAGACTCCTTCCACAGCGACTGCGCCAGTTGAGGCAGGCGGTCGGCATGGAGTACGGACAACTCGATTGCATATTGCTGCAGGCGCGGAAGTTCGACGCCAAAGTTTACGCGATAGTCAACCTGCATGCCGGCGTTGCGCATGGCTGCAGCAGCCACACCGTTCATCATGGTGGGTAATTCCTGTTTGATTTCTTGAATGATGGTGTGCATCGAAAGGCTGGTGCGACTATTCGTTGATATAGGGTAAGGTAGCGTAGTCGCGCGAATAGCGCATCATTTGGTCGGCATACGCCTCGCCATAGGAAATGTTGACATCTGTGATATTACCTTTCTCATCACGTACTGCGGTATAGACAGGGTTGATAAATCCCTTATAGGGAGCCAAGTTGAGTTGATGGTAGCGTTCGATAATTTCCTTGTGCAACTCCGGCTCAATCTTCACGCCATAGGTTTCGACCAACTGCTGGGCACCGGCATAGTCACCCTCGCTCTTGACCCGTTGGATTTCGGCCAACAAGCGTCCGAACAACGTGCGCAACTTCGTGTAGTCGTTAATCTTAACATAGGTTTTACCATTTCGCCTGACCAGTTCTACAACGTTTTCGCCACGTCCCTTTTCGTAGCACCAATGGGCAATGAGGGCTCGGTTGCGCATGTGTGCTTCCTCAATGTTGTTGCCCAAATTGATGCGAACCAACTGGGTGAGCAAACCGTTCATCATGTAACTGTAGTACTGTGCTTTGTAGGCTTCCGCATCGGGCGTAAGGCCCAACTGTTGCATCTTCGGGTCGGCCAAGTAGTAGAGTCCGAAGAGGTCGGCACGGGCTTCCTCAATGGTCGAGCCATAAGCCTTAAGACTGTCGGGGTCAACTCCGTCGAGCAATCGTCCTGAGCCATGACCCAGACATTCATGCAAGTCGGTGTGGAGATCGTCGGTCAAGTCGGCATATTTGTCCAAGAGTTCGCGTTCTTCCTGTCCGATGACAAACTCCTGGCTGAAGCCATTGCCTTTGGCTGCAAGGTTGTAGGCCTCCGTCAGGTTGCCTATAGTGACAGACTTCGAACCGTGTTCCTTTCTGACCCAATCGGAGTTGGGCAGATTGATGCCTATGGCAGTCGAGGGGTAGAGGTCGCCGCCCAGGATGGCTGCAGTGATGACCTTGGCACTCACGCCTTTCACTTCAGTTTTTTTGAAACGGTTGTCGACCGGGCTATGATCTTCAAACCACTGGGCGTTCTGGCTCAGTTTCTCGGTGCGCCTGGTAGCCTCCAGGTCTTTGAAGTTGACAATGCTCTCCCACGAACATTTCAGGCCAAGAGGATCGCCATAGCACTCTATGAAACCGTTGACAAAGTCGATGAGGGGCTCGGTGTTGCCCGCCCACAAGATGCTATACTGGTCAAAAGTATGGAGGTCGCCGGTATGGTAGAATTCCAACAGTTTGTCGATGACAGCCTGTTGGTCGGCGTCTTCTGCATAGGGTCGAGCCTCCTCAAGTTTGGCCACGATTCGGCGCAATGCGGAGGCATAGAGGCCATCGGTGGTCCATCGCTTTTCAACAATATTGCCCTTCTTGTCCTTCACCAGCCGGCTGTTCATGCCAAACATCACGGGATGCGGGTCAGAGGGGTCCTTCATGGCCGTGTAGAAGTCTTCAGCCTCGGCCTGGGTCACCCCGTCGTAATAGTTGCTGGCACTGGTCAGCACTAAGTCCTGACCTTCGGCCAGATTGACGCGCTTTTGCAGCAGGTCGGGATTAAAAATGACTGGGCAAAGGGTGTCGAGCAGTGCGTCCACTTCCTTCTTCTTGGCTACAGGCAGGAGTTTGACATTGACCGAACGGACAGCCTTACGGAAGAACTGTTCGGAAAACCCTGGCACGAACTTTTCACACCCGTAGTGGTGATGAATGCCATTGGAGAACCACATGCGTTTCAAATAGACAACCAATGCCTGGAACTCTGGATTCTCGCGGTCGCCACGATAGTCTTGATAAATGGCTTCGAGAGTCTTGCGGATGCGCAGGTTGTACTTTCCGTTTTGATCAAACAGGATGTCACGCCCCAATAGGGCTGCTTCCTGCAAATGGTAAATGAAGGTCTTCTGACGCAGACTGAGCCGCTCAAAACCTTCAACTTTGTAACGTAGCATCTGTAAGTCTGCAAAACGCTCGTCACTATACTTAAATGTATCGGACTGAGCCGAAAGGGAGGCCGACTGAGTCGCCAATATAGCCGTCATTGCCATGATTCTTACTTTTGTTTTCATTGTTTTTAAGTTGGTTTACTCAACAAAGGTACTGCTTTTTCGGCTTTTTTGCAATATTATTTCCCCGTTTCTTATTTTTACACAATTAAAAAAGGCAAGTCCCTCGAGACTTGCCTTTAACTTGAATGGTCGTTCAACGTAACAGCCGTTTGCGCGTCTGCACTGTCCCGTCGGACAGAGTGGTGCTCTCAAGTACGAGTCCTTGCATAGCGGCTGACTGGTCAGAAAGCCTGCGGCCACTCATGTCGTACAGTTCTGTGCGCACTACAGTGGCAGCCGAGACTGAGGGTTGTGCAATTCCGGTCGAAACCTGGTTCAGGTAGACAGCATCATCCGTCACGTAGCAGGGAATCAGGTTGGTCTCGGCTCCACCGATGACGTAGGGCAATATCCAATCTTCAAACCCTTCCTCGCGGAACACCACGCGCACTTGATAGTCTCCCTCGGGATATGAGGCCGGAATCGACACCTGTGCCCTACCTGCAGAACCGCCATAAGAGTTACCTGTCAGTCGCTCCGTCTTTCCTGCGCCGAAGATTTCAGCCAGGAAATTACCGTGTTTGTCGAAAAGACCGACTCCCATTGTAAAGTTTTTCGTCACAAGCGTACTGTTGGCATAGGTGGGGAAATTCACCTTAAAAGACTGCGTCCGGTTCACCACCGAACTGGTCGTAGAGATGCCCGAAGCCATCATGACGCGCGATTGTGGAAAGACATTGTCTTCTCCCGTCTCGTCTGGAATGATGCCGATGATGGCCGACTGATATTCCGAGAATTGATAACCAGAGGGATTGAGCAAGGCGATATCGAAATAGCCATCATAACTGCCATCCCAGCCCCAGTTGACATGCACGAAATTGCGACTGTCATAGCCGTCAAGGACGAAGGCGTGACCGGCTCCGTCGCCAGTAGTGTTGGTCGACGAGACAGCACTGTAGAATACAGGGCGGCTTTCGGCCAGTTCCTTCTTGATAATGTTTATCCACTCTTCAGCAGACGAATAGTAAGTGCGGCGCAAACGCTGAATGGTCGAAGCCTTGTAACTGAAATTGCGCACCAAGGCTCGCATGGTGTTGTCGTCATAGGCACCACTGCCTGTACGGTTATAGTTCATCGCTACCGAGATGCCGCAGTCGTAGCACAATTCAGCCACGGTTTCCTTGGCACCAGGTTGCAGGTTTTCAGCCCGTGTATCGCCCATCAGTTCCCAATGGTAGAAACTTGTGGACAAATCCTTGGTAATAGTTCCACCAATATTTGTACTATTGTAGGCGATATTTCCACGTCCTTGAGCAGGGAACTTGTGGTAGTACATCATCTGAGCCATGGCTGTGGCGACACAACCACAGGGTACCGTCGAACCGCCATCTTTTGGACAAAGCAAGTTGTAAGGATTTCCCTGTCCCCATACCGACTTCAGCAACGGTGCAACCGTAGCAGGAAGCCCGCTGGCTGCCAACATGCTTTCAGACGAGGCCGGAGCCTCCATCCGTCCCTGGCGAACCGCCATCACTTGCTCTGTATAGCAGTCAAGCAGATAGGTCAGCGCATCGGGTATCGGTATCTTCTCATCCAAAATCTGGGTGAGCGAGTAGCCGAAAATCTGTGGAAAAGTATCGTCACCGGCAACAATCACGAAACCGGGCTGCTGCTCGGCATGGAACAAATAGTAAGCCGGTTGGTCCGAACCGTTGGCTATGGTTAAATGTGTAGCCATGCGTGACTTCACATCCGCCCCTTCACATTCATAACTGTTTTCAACAGACAAAAGGACGGTTTTCACCTGTCTTTGGCTGTGATGGCTCATCCACTGGTCGGCGATGCCTTGTGCAGTTTGCCTGTCAATGGGGTTGGCCCATGCCGTAAAGGCAGAGCACAGGGCTGCAACGGAGAGAATCAAGGTCTTTTTCATAAGTTTTTGTCCAAATTGGTCGTTTACGAACCAATCGCTGGAAGGCGCATTAATACGCCTCCAGCGATGGTTCTATGGATTGCACAGGCATGTTCAGACCTGTGCTGTCAGTTTTTTACTTTGTGAACCAGTCCATACCGTCCTCATCTATATAGAAGTCCATAGCGTAGAGGCCGAAGCCACCGAGACCAGGTATGTAGAAGTAAGGAACAAGTTCGAGACAAGTAGCATCTTCAGGGTCTACACCTGAATACTCATCGTAGGCTGCTACTGAAGAGGACAACTGAGAGGGCACATAAGCATTGATTTGGTACCAGTCGCCATCTTCATATACATCACCAGCAATGGCATGCGACACTGTGTCATAAGTTCCATAACGGAAGGAACCCCACTTCACGGAACCGTCTTCCTGGATTTCCACCTCGATTACTTCTGCTACATAAGACGGGTTGTAGTCTGGATTGCCATCCTCGTCTACCCAAGTGATGCTCATAGGCTTGAGGATGCGCCACTTGTTGGATGTGAGAGCGTGCTCGAGAGTAACTTCACCACTGGTCTCCGCAAAATCGTCAACCAAGTAGCCAGGTACCTGGATCCATGTGTAGTCGAGTTGCACGGTACGTGAGAAAGTGTTCACCTTGTAGTAGTGTGCATACTCCTCAGGAATCTTCACCACGAAACAGTAGTCAACACCCACTGGAATAGAGGGGAACTTAACCGTGAAGGATGCTTTGTCCTGGCCAGCATCGAAGTGTACATTTGCTGGAATCTGGAAAGCAGCCCCAGCACCTTCCACTGTGTCGTTTCTGACAACTGTCAGAGGAATGTCGACAGCATTGGTGGCATCCTCGCGGAACACGTCGAAACTGAGAGACTTTTCCTTCGTCACCAGAGATTCGCTCTGTGAGATTTCACCGAAGTTCACTCCCTGCCCTGTCACTTGAGGGCCTTTCTTGTAGTCATCGTCATCGTCGCTACACGATGTGAACATGCCGACTGCTACGATTCCTGCAAGCAAAAATATCTTATTGAATTTCATAATTGTTCTGATTTTATTAGTTATGACTTTGAATCGAAGATATTCAATGCTTCGTTCGCATTAGTCTGTTCGTATTAGTCTGTTACACCGTCACGAAGATCTGCTCCGGCACCGGGCGATGGAATGAAGCCATCCTTGTTGTCTTCACTGGTGATTTCAGAGTTGTTGTCGATTTCCGTCTGTGGGAAGCGGAGCAAGCGCCATCCGTCGTCGGCTGCCACGTTGAAGCGGAATGCCTCGGGGAAGTTGCCTGTGTTACCGCTGGCATGGAAACGGACGATAGGCTTGTGCAGACGCTGCAGGTCACTGGTGGCAAATCCTTCGCCCCAGAGTTCCACGCGGCGCTGGAACCAGATTTCGTCGGCCAATGAGAGGTTGCGGTCGGTTGAACTGTAGGATGGGTCGCGGTAGGTCTTCACGAAATTTTCGAGAATGGTGCGGGCCTGCTGTTCCTGTCCGCTCTTGGCCAGTCCTTCGGCCTGAATGAGAATCATTTCCTCCACGCGCATGAGTGGGAAGTCGTTGTTGTTCAGTGTGCTGCCCACGCCCGACTTCATGCCGAACTTCATGTTGTTGTAGGCCTCGAACGGCTCTTTAACGTCTTCAACAACGAAGTCAACGATGTCCTGGCCCGAGGCTGACTGGCCTGTCGATGGGTCGGTCCAAGTGAGACCTTCGAGCAGTGGAGACTTCTTTTCGTCGTTGAGCCACCACCCCTTGCGCACGTCAGTTGCAGAAATTTTGTCGTAGAGCAATGTGTTGATGGATGGAACATTCACGGTAGCAGCGGCATAGCCGTCGCCCGAGAAGGCAGAAATCCAGGAAGAAGAGGTTGGATAACCGTCGTCAACTACCATGGCGTCGGTCACGGCGATACCCCACATCCAGTTGTGCTCGCTCAGGCGGCAGAAAGCAGGCGTGCTCACCTCGGCGATAGAGGCAGGTGTATAGCCTTCGAGAGCCTTGGCAGCATCGGCTGCTGCTTCTGCATACATGCCCATGTTGAGGTAGGCGCGTGCACGCAGACCGTAGGCAACCTTCTGGTCGATTTTGCTCTTGTCAGGCCGGTTGTAGCCTTCGAGATTCTCAATAGCATAATTGAGATTTTCGATGATGAGGTCATAGACTTCGCGCACGGTGGCACGTGGGTTGCTACCATAGTCGGCACCTTCGCGGATGATAGGCACGCAAGGCTTGTCGGCTGATGTCTCGTAGTTGAACTGGAAATAGGGAGCCAGTGCGAGGTAGTCGAAAGCGATGATGGCCTTGGCCTGTGCAATGTGGTAGATGTCTTCCTTGTTCTGCGTGTCGGCGGGATAGGCTGCAATTACCTGGTTTGCAATACCTATCTGGTTGTAAGGGATGACGTAGCGGATGTATGGGTTGGCATAGTTGGCGTTGCGGGAAGAGAGTTCGCCGCAAACAGAGAACCAGTTGTAACCGTTGTCGCTGAGCCAGAGGTCAGAGCCTTCGGCATCGAGCGAGAGGGCTGCCATGACAAATCCGAAGTCGTCGGCACGTGAGCCTCCGAGTGCTCCATGCGGCTCTGCCATCATGGAGAACATGCCGGTGAATACGGCTTCTGCTCGATCTGGAACAGCCTGGTTGAGTTCCTGCACCTGTTCGTCGGTGTAGTTGCCTCCCTCTGGATACTGTTCGTCGATGTCCGAGCAAGATGCAATGACGAGTGCGCCAAGCATCAATGTTGCAAATTTATTGAATTTCATATTCTTTTCCTGATTAGATGTTTAAACTTTAAATGATAAACTTTAAACTATTTTAGAATGAGAGGGTGAGACCTGCAGTGACGGTACGCATGCCTGCGTAGTAGGTCGACTGGAGACCTGAGCCGGCTGTCATGCTACCGATACCGTAGTTGAAGCGTGGGTCAAGACCCTTGCGCTTGGTCAGCACGACGAGGTTCTCACCTGCTACATATACTCGGAGGGCAGAAATGCCAATGGGGAGAATGAGACTCTTCGGCAGTGTGTAGCCGAATGTCACGTTGTTCAGGCTGAGGTAGTTCGAACTGGTCAGGTAGCGGTCAACTGAAGTCTGTGTGCTTCCCCAGTCGCCGGCTGCCGTGCTCAGACGTGGAATGTTGCTGTTGGGATTCTCTGGGCTCCAGGCCTTGAGCAAATCCTTGTGCAGGTTGGTACCGGCGTTGGCTCCCATGTGCATGTAAGCCTGGTAAGCGCCGTCGTAGATGTGACCGCCCAACTGGAAACTGATGCCTGCAGACAGGTCGAAGTCACGATACTTGAGAGTTGTGGAGAAACCACCCACGAGGTCGGGCAGTGTCGTGCCGAGGTCGTACTGCGTGGCGGCGCCGATGTCGGTCGTCACTTCCTTCTTGTGCAGTTCGGAGGTATAGTTGCCTTCGCCCAGTTCGGCTGCTTTCTCAGCAGTGATTTCGTTGCCACTCATGTCATAGTAGTAGGTGTTGTCTATGTAGTAGAGACCCTGTCCGGGAGCAACGGTGATTTCGTGATTCGTGCCTTCGTAGTAGGTCTTGCCCTCTTTCTCTACGCCTGCAAACTGACGCAGGTAGGAGTTGTAGATGGAGCCGCCCACGCGGATGATGCGGTTACCAGTCTTGATACCTTCGGCTTCAACCGACTTGTCGAGTGAGTTCACCTTGTTGATGAAGTGGTTCAGGTTGAGGTCGGCGCTCCACTCCCAGTCCTGGTTGCGGATGATGATGCCGTTGAGGGCGAGTTCGATACCGCGGTTGGTCATCGAACCTACGTTCAGCGGATAGTAAGGAGCCGTGATACCTGAAGACAGTGGGAATTCCTTGGTGAAGAGCATGTCGGTGGTCTTGCGGTTGTACCATTCCAAGGTACCGTTCAGTCTGTACTTGAAGAAACTGAAGTCGAAACCTATGTTGAACTGGTTGTTGGTTTCCCAAGTCAGTTCCGTGTTACCCTTCTGGCTCATGTTGAGCAAGTATTCGCCTGTCTCCTCGTTATAGGATGCGCTGTACATGTCGGCGTAGGGTACATAACTGGAAGCGTAGTTGCTCACACCGTCGTTACCCATCGAACCCCAACTCACCTTGAACTTCAACAGGTCAATCCACTCGACGTCCTTCAGGAAGGCTTCCTTGTTCAACTGCCAGGCAGCGCCCACACTTCCGAACGTACCCCAGCGGTGACCAGGGGCGAAGCGTGATGATGCGTCGCGGCGGATGCTTCCGTCGAGGAAGTATTTTTCAGCATAGTCGTATTGGAAGCGACCGAAGAAACCCTCTGTCATGTAGCGGGCCGTAGAAGAGCCTGTGCTCATCTGGGCACGTGCCGTGGCGTTGTTGAGTTCGGCAATGAATGGGTTGTAGAGGTGGTCGTTGTAACCGTTCAGGCCCTGGCTCAGCACCTTGTACTGCTCATAACCGGCCAGCACGTCGAGTCCGTGTACGTCGGCGATGGTCGTGTGGTAGTTGGCCGTGTAGAGTTGGTTGTTGGTGAAGTAGCGGCTTGAAGAAACATAGGCTGCACCGTCGACCGACGAACCGCTTCCGAAGCGGCTGTACAGTGAGTTGCTGCGTGAGTTCTCAGACATCACTGAGTAACTGGCGTTCAGGGTCAGGCCCTCGAACGGAGTGATGAGTGCCTGCCACTTGCCTGTGAACAGGTCTACATAACCCTTGTAGCGGTTGTATTCGTTGTCGCGTACGGCGTTGCCTACGAAGTTAGGACGAGAGAAAGCCGTCTGGTTGGCATCGTAGACGGTACGGCCGTTCTCCTTCTTGATGGTGCCGTCTGCGTTGCGCACGTAGAGCGGGAAGATGGGAGCGATGGTGTTGGTGATGTAGAACACGTTGCCGCTGCTTCCCCATGTGCTGCCATAGGAAGGAGTCTGCGTATCTGTGTGTGTGAAACCGAGGTTGGTCGACAACTTCAGCCACTTCTTGGCCTGATAGTCCACGTTGGTGCGGGCCGTGTAGCGCTGATATTCTGAGTGGTCAACGATACCGCCGTCATCCAGGTAACCTACGTTGGCGTAGTAGCCCAGGTTGTCACCCTTGCCGTTCACGGTCACGTTGTACTCCTGACGGAACGAGTTGTGGAAAGTCTCGTCGTACCAGTTGTCGGGAGTGAAGTAGTTCGTACCGTCGCTGTAACCCAGCGTAGCGTTGGGGTTCAACTTGAAGTTCGTACCCACCAGTTTCTCACCGGCAGGAACTGTGTAAATCTGATAGCCCAGACCGCCGTTGTTGTTATTCAGGATGTTGGCGTCGGCATAGGCGTAAGCATCGGCAGCCGATGCACTGGCATACACCTGAGAGTTGTACATCGAGCGGTAGTGGGTTTCAATGTACTGTGCTGGGTCGGTGATGACGTCGTACTGCGGAATCAGGCGGGAGTTGGAACCCCACTTGGCATCGAGACGAATCTCGGCGTCACGGTTCGAACCGCGCTTCGTCGTCACGATAATCACACCATTGGCACCACGGGCACCGTAGATGGCACTCGAACTGGCATCCTTCAGCACTGAGATAGACTCAATGTCGTTCGGGTTGATGGTCGACAGGCCACCGTCGTAGGGTGCACCGTCCACAATCACCAGCGGAGAACTGGATGCACTCATAGAGCCGATACCACGGATGCGGACCGTCGGCGAACTTCCAGGACCACCGTCGCCAGAGGTAGCGGTAAGACCGGCCACCTTGCCCACCAGGGCACTCGTGGCACTCGTAGCCACGTGCGAAGTGATGTCCTCGGCCTTAATTTCCACGGCTGAACCCGTGAAGGCCGAACGCTTCTGCGTACCATAGGCAACCACGAGCACCTCGTCGGTCACCTTTGTGTCGGGCTGCAGGAAGATGCGCAAGTTATTCTTGATAGCCACTTCCCTGTCAATCATTCCGACAAACGAGACGCGCAACAGTTTGGCGTCATTAGGAACATTGTTGATGGTGAACTTACCCTGCTCATTCGTAGCCTGGCCCAAAGACGAGGTACCTACGACGAGAACTGAAGCCCCCATTACTGGTTCGCCGCTATCACCGTCGAGCACTGTACCCGTTACGGTTCGCTGGGCGAATGCCATGCCGACTGTACATGCACAGAAGGCAAGGAACAACCATAATTTTTTTCCCATTCTCTTTTGTTTTAAATGAATAATTAAAATTTATTAGTAAAGTCTCAACTCAATACACAACATAGGGGTGATTGATCGGCGTCGTCAACGTGGCACGGCAACAGCACACAGGCCAGCCGTCTGCTGCCACAAGGATATACGACACAAGTTACTGCCAATCCATTTACCTTAAGCGCACGCTTTCCCTATATACCTTATTATATATATAATGTACAAGAAAATCCACACGCATTCACCACTTCGTACAGCACAAAATTCCACAATCAGGCCGCAAAGTTAAGTAAAATTATTTAATAAAAATCAAAAAATCTTAAAAAACTTACAGATTTACTGAAAAAAAAGTGAAAAAGTGATAATTTTTCTTTAACAACCCTTCAATTTGATTCATTTTTCCACTGTTTTCGCACACAAAAAAATATCGCCCCATCGTCTGCCTACCAACTAATTGTCAACGCATCCCGGTGGGAAATAAACGACAGCAAAGTCAAAAGCCAACGTCAGCAAAGTCAAATTCCAACCTATCCACAGCGAAATTCCGACGCCTCCACAGTGAAAATTTATTTCATCTTAACTTAAAATTCCAAAACGAAGGTTCATTTATAAAAAAACGAAGGTTCATTCTTCGGAAAACGAAACTTCATTTCTATAAAAATGAAGGTTCGTTTTGTTGAAAACGAAGGTTCGTTTTTACTAAAACGAAGGTTCGTTTTTGCTAAAATGAAGGTTCGTTTTTTATTAAACGAACCTTCGTTTTGGAATTTTAAGTTAAGATGAAATAAATTTTCACTGTGGAGGCGTCGGAATTCCTCTGTGCCACAGGACCCAGAGCACTTGGCCTGGGAGCGCGGTTATCGCGAAGCGCTCCCAGTGGGGGATGATTCTAATGCTGATTGCGCAAAGGAAAACAAAAATTTAGGTTTTTGTTTTCCTTTGCGCTCGCTTACTCGTACCGTTGGGCAGGACCGAAGGTACTCACGCTCGGCAGAAGGAAAACAAAAAATTAGGTTTTTGTTTTCTTTTGCGCTCGCTTACTCGTACCGTTGGGCAGGCCCGAAGGTACTCACGCTCGGCAGAAGGAAAACAAAAATTTAGGTTTTTGTTTTCTTTTGCGCTCGCTTACTCGTACCTTTGCAGACAGAAAGAGAAAAGGAAACTGAAAAAGCGACAAGTGAAAAATGTAAATCGGAACATGAAGACAGACATCGAGATTGCACGCGAATGCCCATTGGCACCCATTGAGGAAATAGCACGAAAAAGTGCGATTTCATCGGAAGAAATCGAGCACTACGGCAAGCATATCGCCAAGGTGCCTGAACGGCTCATCGACGAAGAACGGGCGAGACGGCACAAACTGATTCTCGTCACGGCCATCACGCCGACAAAGGCCGGCATCGGCAAGACGACCGTGAGCATCGGACTGGCCCTGGGCCTGAACAGAATCGGGATGCGCGCTGCCGTGGCTCTGCGCGAACCGTCGCTGGGACCGTGTTTCGGCATGAAGGGCGGTGCGGCGGGAGGCGGCTACGCACAGGTGTTGCCCATGGACCGCATCAACCTGCACTTCACGGGCGACTTCCATGCCGTCACGTCGGCCCACAACATGATTGCCGCCCTGCTCGACAACTACATCTACCAGCACCGCGACGAAGGGTTTGCGCTGAAGGAGGTGACCTGGAAGCGGGTGATGGACGTGAACGACCGCAACTTGCGCCACATTGTGACGGGACTGGGCGCAAAGACCGACGGAGTGACGATGGAGAGCGGATTTGACATCACGCCCGCCTCGGAAATCATGGCCATCCTCTGCCTGGCCACCAGTCAGGACGACCTACGCCGCCGCATCGAGAACATCCGCCTGGGCACCACCATCGACGATAAACCGTTCTGTGTGAAGGACATGGGCGTGGCAGGAGCCATCACGGTGCTGCTCAAGGATGCGCTCCATCCCAATCTGGTGCAGACGACGGAGCAGACCCCGGCCTTCGTACACGGCGGACCCTTTGCCAACATTGCCCACGGGTGCTCGTCGGTGCTTTCGACCAAACTGGCCCTCACGTTCAACGACTATGTCGTGACCGAGGCAGGCTTCGGTGCCGACCTGGGTGCCGAGAAGTTCTACGACATCAAGTGCCGCAAGGCCGGACTGCAACCGGCACTGACCGTCATCGTGGCCACGACGCAGGGGCTGAAGATGCATGGAGGCGTTCCCATCGGGAAAATCAAGGAGGAAGATGCTGCCGGACTGACGAGCGGACTGCAGAACCTGGACCGTCACATCGCCAACCTGCAGGGGTTTGGCCAGACCGTGGTCGTGGCTTTCAACCGCTATGCCTCGGACACCGACGCCGAACTGGAACTGGTGCGCCGCCATTGCGAACAGATGGGCGTGGGATTTGCCATCAACAATGCCTTCAACGAAGGCGGCAACGGTGCCGTCGACCTGGCCAGACTGGTGGTCGGGACGATTGAGCGGCAACCGTCCGCACCCCTGCGCTTCGCCTACGAGGACACGGATGACGCGCGCACAAAAATTGAGAAAGTCTGCAAGAAAATCTACGGGGCGGCCAGCGTGACATTCGGCAAAACGGCCGAACGCCAGTTGTCTCAGTTGGGACCGGCCGAACGTTTCCCCGTGTGCATCGCCAAGACCCAGTATTCCTTCTCAGCCGATGCCACGAGTTATGGCTGTCCGACGGGCTTCAACGTCCACATTCGCGACATTGTGGTGAACTATGGTGCCGAAATGACGGTGGCCATCGCCGGCGACATCATGCGCATGCCAGGCCTGCCCAAGTCGCCCCAGGCCGAACGCATAGACATTGTGAATGGAGAGATAGAAGGACTTTCGTGAAAAACGTCAACGGGTGAGTTCGCGGCAGATGCGGTCCTGAAAGTCATGGCCGGCACTGTTCTTCAGCACCCCGTTGAGAATAATGGAGAAAGCCAACAGATGACCGTTGGAGGCCGTGGCGTAACCCGCAAGGGACGACACTCCTTCGACGGTTCCTGTTTTTGCGCGCACCCGATTGCGTGCCGAACTGGTGGTCATGCGGCGTTGCAGGGTCCCATCGACACCGGCAATGGGCAGGCTCGCAAAGAGTGGGTCGAAAATCTGCGGGCGCAGATAGGCATAGCGCAGCATGGCCACGTGGGACGCTGCCGTCAGATAGTCGTAGAGCGACAGGCCGCTGCCGTCGGCCACCTCGATGCCGGCCAGGTCCACACCGGCCCGACGCAACACCGTTTCCACCTGCTGTGCACCCTCCTTGCGGGTAGCCCCCCTCGGCTTCGCATTGCCTGCCAAGAGATAGAACACCGACTCGGCGTGCAGGTTGTCACTGCGCTTCATCATGCGCTCCAGCACCTCCTCGAGCGTGTGGGTCACGGCATAGACGGCTCGCGCACTCCCGTTGCCTGCAAGGGCGTCGGAGGACGAAACGGAATAGGCAAAAGGTGCGATGTGAACGCCGCAATTCCTCAGTTCCTGATGGAAGATGCGTGCAAAATACCGCTCGGGATGGGCCATGAACTTGGAACTGCCTCCGTCCAGCGGTTGGGCATGGTTGAAAAACAACGGCGAGAGATAAGGCACAAAAGAAGAAGGCACATCGTCCCAACACCATCCACTGCCCAGCGACAACGTGTCTGTCATGCTGACATCGGCCACCACCCTTCCGTCAATGCTGTCGATGCCCAACTCGCGAACGGCTGCAGCCATCGCCTTCAAATCGTCGTGGGAAAGGAGGGGGTCGTAACCGCCCACGACCACCACGTTGCCGTGGAGAACAGAAACGGTCGTAGTAAGGAATTTGTCCGATGAATTCGTCGAACTCATCGGACATTTCTCCACATTGCCGGTACAGAATACACGCGTCGTTGCCCGATGGTTTCGTCCCAGAATGTCGAGGGCAGCCACTGCCGTCATGACTTTCTGGGTGGAGGCCGGGCGCAGCACTTTCTGCTGGTTGAAGGCAAAGAGCAGGCTGTCTGCCGTCAGGTCGTAGACACAGATGCCTGCGGTATAGGGCGATGCTTCGGCCTCAGCAGCCAACAACTGAAGGCTGGTCGTCAGATGTTGGTCCCAGGGCATCTGCAAGTCCGGGGCAACAGGCAACTCGGCCTGCACCGTCTCGTTCCGGGCTGCCGTGGGCACGATGTCCTGTGCCTGCGCCACTGCAGAACAGGCAAAGAGCATAGCCAGCAGCACTGTGGCCAGGGAGGACGGATGCCGCTTGCGCTCCACAGCCGAGAGGAAATCCTGCTCGTTCTGCGGCGTGACAGCCACCTGCTTGCCACCCCCGTAGGTTATCAACAGGAAAGACTGGAAATCGTGCCCAAACAGCCGCAAACGACTGATACGCTCCACCCGTTCTATCTCGCCGAGAGGGATGGTCTTGTCCTTCACAAAGCGCGAAGTGTGCAGGCGCAACACTTCGTCGGTCAGCGTGTAGGTCGTATGAATCATACGCTCAATCAGTACGACAAGAAAAAGAAAAGTGATGGCAACCAAGATACCGTTTTTGTACCAGAAAGAATAGAGTGCAACACCCAACACGATGGCCAGCAGAAGCCAATGTTGCACCTGGATGCGGGCATGAAAAAGTCGATGTGACATGAAGTTGAAAGATATTGTGTTTTTGCAAAGTTAACGAAAAAAGCCCATTTTTTCCATACACATTTTCCACTTTTAAACGAAAAGCCGTATCTTTGCACATATTTTTTGCATAACACAAGTGTGCATGACACGTAAATTCGATTTTCTCATCATCGGCTCTGGCGTGGCCGGTATGAGTTATGCGCTCAAAGTGGCAAGGGCCAAGAAGGGCAAAATCGCCATCATCTGTAAGACAACGTTGGAAGAAGCCAATACCGCGAAGGCACAAGGCGGCATCGCCTCGGTGACCAACCTGTTGGTAGACAACTTCGACAAGCACATTGAGGACACAATGATTGCAGGTGACTGGATAAGCGACCGCGAAGCCGTCGAACAAGTCGTGCGCAATGCGCCAGCACAGATACAAGAACTCGTCAATTGGGGCGTGAACTTCGACAAGAACGCCGAAGGCCAGTTTGATCTTCATCGCGAAGGCGGACACAGCGAGTTTCGCATCCTTCACCATGCAGACGACACTGGTGCCGAGATACAACGCGGGCTCATGGCAGCCGTCCGCGCCTGCCCTGATATTGAGATTCTGGAAAATCACTTCGCCGTCGAAATCATCACGCAACACCACCTGGGCATCCGCGTGACCCGACGAACACCCGACATCGAGTGCTACGGCGCCTATGTATTGAACCCCAACACAGGAAAAGTCGACACCTATCTGTCACGCGTCACTCTCATGGCCACGGGTGGCACGGGAGCCATCTATGCCACCACGTCCAACCCCAACATTGCCACCGGAGACGGCATCGCCATGGTCCATCGCGCAAAGGGACGCATCAAGGACATGGAATTTGTGCAATTCCACCCCACCGTACTCTACAATCCGAAGGAGACCCATCCCGCCTACCTCATCACCGAGGCCATGCGCGGATATGGCGGCATCCTGCGGCTGCCCAACGGCGATGAATTCATGCAGAAGTATGACGAACGTCTCAGTCTGGCGCCACGCGACATCGTTGCCCGTGCCATCGACAACGAGATGAAGATTCACGGTATCGACCACGTCTGCCTCGACGTTACCCACAAAGACCCCGAGGAGACCAAGCACCATTTCCCCAACATCTATGCCAAGTGCCTCAGCATCGGCATCGACATTACGAAGGACTACATTCCTGTCGCACCGTCGGCCCACTACATGTGCGGCGGCATCAAGGTTGACCTGGACGGACAGTCCTCTATCCACCGCCTCTATGCCGTGGGCGAATGTTCCTGCACCGGACTGCACGGCGGCAACCGCCTGGCCAGCAACTCGCTCATCGAGGCCGTCGTCTACGCCGACGCCGCAGCCAAGCACTCGCTCAGTGTGATTGACCAGTATGCGTTCAACGAGACTGTTCCCGAATGGAACGACGAGGGAACCATGAGCAACGAAGAGAAGGTGCTCATTGCCCAGGACGTGAAGGAAGTGGGGCAAATCATGTCCACCTACGTGGGCATCGTGCGCAGCGACCTGCGTCTGCACCGTGCCTGGGAGCGTCTCGACTTGCTCTACGAAGAGACGGAGCACCTCTTCAAGCGCGTGAAGCCTACCAAGGACATCTGCGAACTGCGCAACATGATTAACGTGGGATACCTCATCACACGTCAGGCACTGGAGCGCAAGGAAAGCCGCGGCCTGCACTACACGGTGGACTACCCCAAACACGCCCTCGACAACCAGAAGTCGGCCAATCCCTTCAAGTCAAAGATTTAACCATCATTCATCATAAATCCAAATCCAACAATTTCATGAACATCAAGAAAATCTTCGTTGCAATTGCAGCGATGGCCTTGGGACTGTGTGCCCAGGCCCAAATGGAACAAATGCTTCAGCCGCTGCCCCTCGACCCGGCGGTGCGAGTGGGCAAACTCGACAACGGACTGACCTACTACATCCGCCACAATGCATGGCCCGAGCAACGGGCTGACTTCTACATCGCACAGAAAGTCGGCTCGATGCAGGAAGAAGAATCACAGCGCGGCCTGGCCCACTTCCTCGAGCACATGTGCTTCAACGGAACCACCCACTTCCCCGGCAACAAACTCAAGACTTACCTGGAGAGCATCGGTGTGAAGTTCGGCGAAAACCTCAACGCCTACACCAGTTTCGACGAGACGGTCTACAACATCAACAACGTGAAGACCACCAGCGAAGGTTCGCTCGACAGTTGTCTGCTCATCCTTCACGACTGGAGTCACGACCTGTTGCTCGAAGGAACTGAGATAGACAAGGAACGCGGTGTCATCAACGAAGAGTGGCGCATGCGCCGCTCGGCCATGCAGCGACTCTACGAAGCCGCCCTGCCCGACATCTATCCCGGCTCCAAGTATGCCGAACGCATGCCCATCGGTACGATGGACGTCGTCATGAATTTTCCCCACGACACACTCCGCGCCTACTACAAGAAGTGGTATCGTCCCGACCTGCAGGCCATCGTGGTCGTCGGCGACTTCGACGTGGACAAGATGGAGCAGAAAGTGAAGGCCACCTTTGCCGACATCCAGGCACCTGCCGCCGATGCTGCCGAACGCGAATACTTCACCGTGCCCGACAATGCAGAACCCCTTGTCTCCATCCAGAAAGACAAAGAACAGACCAGCTCCATGATTATGCTCATGCTGAAACATGACGCCATGCCACGCGAAGCCCGCGGCTCCATGCTCAAACTATTAAACGACTATGCCAACGAAGCCGTCAGCGGCATGTTCAGCGAGCGTATCAGCGAAATGCTCCAGAAACCTAACCCACCCTTCATCGAGGCAGAGATGGAAGACGGCGAATTTTTCGTAGCCAAGACCAAGGATGCCGTCACCGGAGTCGTCCTGTTCCAGGACAACGGACAGGAAGAAGCCCTCGCTTCCCTCTACCGCGAAATGCTGCGTGCAGCACGCTACGGATTCTCGGAAGCCGAATTTGAACGCTTCAAGCAAGAATATCTCTCCCGACTCGAAGACACCTACTCGAAGAAGGACAAAGTCTACACCAAACAGTATGTCAACGAGTGCGTACGCCACTTCCTCGACGCCGACGCCATGCCCGGCATCGAGGCCGAGTATCAACTCATGAAAATGCTCGTTCCCCAACTGCCACTCGAAATGATTAACCAGGCTCTGAAAGAGAGCGTCACCGAAAACGACAGCAACCTGGTGCTCGTCATGTTCACCCCTGACAAGGAGGAAATCAACCTGCCCACCAAACAGCAACTCATCGACATCCTGCACCGCGTACAGGCAGAAAATATCGAGGCCTATGTCGAGGAAGTGAACACCGACCCGCTCATCACCACACCACTGAAGGGCTCGAAAGTCAAAAAGACGGAAGACGGAGCCTACGACAGCAAAGTCGTCACCCTCAAGAATGGCGTGAAGATACACGTGAAGAAAACCGACTTCACACCCAACAACATTGACATGCGCGCCACCAGTTGGGGCGGAACCTCCCTCTACAGCGACGACGAATACCTGCAGACCGACAACGCCGACATGGTCAGCCTGGGCGGAGTCGGCCAGTTCTCAGCCACTGAACTGACCAAGAAACTCGCCGGCATCCAAGCAAGCGTAAGCCCCGACATCAGCACACGCACAGAAGGACTCAATGGCCACTGCGTGACCAAAGACCTTGAGACCCTCCTGCAACTCACCTATCTCCGCTTCACTTCACCACGACGCGACGACGACGCTTTCACCTCAGCCCTCCAGCGCCAGAAAGCATTGCTCCAGAACATGGAACTCAACCCCACCGTGGCCTTGCAGGACAGCATCATCAGCACTCTCTACAACAACAACGTCCATGCACTGCGCACACGTCCAACCGACCTCGACCACATCAGTTACGACCGCCTGCTGGAAATCTATAAAGAACGCTTTGCCGACGGCGACGACTTCGAGTTCTTCTTCGTGGGAGACATAGACCTCGACACTGCCCTTCCACTCTTCCAGAAATACCTGGGTTCATTGCCCGTCAAGAAGGGAGCCGAGAACTACAAGGACAGCAGCATGAAGATGGCGAAGGGCGAAAGGACCAACCTGTTCGAGAAAGCACAGGAAACACCCAACTCCATCACCCTCTTCGTCTACCATGCACCCGTAAAGGACGACCTTCGTTCAGAACTTACCGTCTCCATGCTTCAACAACTCATGTCCATGCTCTACATCGAGAGTGTACGCGAAGATGAAGGCGGAGCCTACGGAGTTCCCGTCCAGGGCGGCGTGCAAGACTATCCGGAAGAAATCGCTCAAATCATGATACAACTGCCCACCGCACCCGAGAAGCGGGTCCGCATGACCGAAATCGTCTATCAAGGCATCGACACCATGTGCGACAACGGCCCCGAAGCCGAGAACCTGCAGAAAGTCAAGGAATACATGCACCGCAGCCACGCAGAAAACCTCAAGAAAAATGAGTACTGGCTCACCCGCATGATAGAAAAGGCACGCTACGACCAGGAGAAAGTGGCTCACTACGACCAGTTGGTCGACGAAATCACCGCCGCCGACATCCAGACCATGGCCAAGACCATTTTCCGCTCCGGCAACCGCATTGAGGTAGGCATGACCAGTCCAACCGAATAAAGACACACCTGCTCCTCCCTCAGAGAGGAACTTTGGGGAAGGCCCGTCAGAGACCGAACAGCCCTTCGCGCACCACGCCGTGCCGCGGAGGGCTGTTTCCGTCTCTGACCCTTCACTCTTGACCCTCGACACTTGACCCTTGACTCTCGACCGAAAAATTCAAACTTTAAATTAAAAAAACGTGACATCCGTGTTATCTGTGCGAGATTAAAACTTGAATAAGAGGAGGGGAGAAGGGAGGTGTTAGTGTTTTTTCTGCCTTGTTGTTTGGGGGTAAATCTGCTTTTTTGCTAACTTTGCGGCTACTTTCATGTGTTGAAAGCAATTTTTTCAGTAAATTTTAACGATATTTTTTAGTTGACAGAAATATGAAGAACTTGGTAATCGTGGAGTCACCGGCCAAAGCGCGTACGCTGGAGCGGTTCCTGGGCAAGGATTTCCGCGTGCTGTCGAGTTATGGTCACGTGCGCGACTTGCGTGCCCATAGTTTTGGTGTGAATACGAACGGTAGTGTGGCCCCCCAGTACGAGGTGCCGCCAGAGAAGGCCGAAGTGGTGCGCACGCTGCGCAAAGCGGCTGGCCAGGCCGAAACGGTGTGGTTAGCGTCGGATGAGGACCGTGAGGGGGAGGCCATTGCATGGCACCTGGCAGTGGTGCTGGGGCTGGATGTGGAGACGACCCGTCGGATTGTGTTTCACGAGATTACGAAGGAGGCCATTGTCGAGGCGGTGAAGCATCCGCGTCGGATTGACCTGAACCTGGTGAACGCGCAACAGGCGCGACGGGTGCTGGACCGCATCGTGGGTTTCAAGATTTCGCCCGTGCTGTGGCGCAGGTTGAAGCCGTCGCTGTCGGCTGGGCGTGTCCAGTCGGTCTGCTTGCGACTGATTGTGGAGCGCGAACGCGAGATTGAGTCGTTCCAGCAGGAGGCTAACTGGCGCGTGGCTGCCCAGTTGTTGACCCGGTCGGGCGTGACCGTGACGGCTGAATATGGCGGACGGTTGAGCCGCAAGGAGGAGGCTGAGAACTTCCTGCTGGCGTGCAAGGACAGGGCGTTCCACGTCGACGGTATTCAAAAGCGGCAGTTGCGGCGTGTCCCCGCTCCCCCGTTCACGACGTCGACACTGCAGCAGGAGGCAGCCAGGAAACTGGGCATGTCAGTGGCGCAGACGATGTCGGTGGCGCAGCGACTGTATGAGAGTGGTTTGATTACATACATGCGTACGGACTCTGTCAACCTGTCGACGCTGTGTCTGACGGCCTGCCACAAGGAGATAGTGGAGAGCCTGGGCAGCAGATATGCCAGACGGCGGCAGTACCAGACACGGTCGAAGGGTGCTCAGGAGGCTCACGAGGCCATCCGCCCGACCTACATGGATCGCCACGAAATTGAGGGAACCTCGGCTGACCGGCGGTTGTACGACTTGATATGGAAGCGGACCATTGCCTCACAGATGGCTGATGCGGAAATTGAGAAAACGGTCGTGGACCTGTCGGTGGCTGAAGCGGATGGAAACAAGGCCATCCCGGGATTTGTCGCAGGGACTGAGGTGGTGACCTTCGACGGTTTTCTTCGTGTCTACCGTGAATCGACCGGTGAAGACGAGGAGGCGAAAAGCAGTCGGGCAGAGGCCATGCCATGGAACGGCCAACTGGCCGAAGGCGAATTGTTGGCTTACAGTCAGTTGACTGCCACGGAACGGTTCAGCCAGCACCCGCCCCGTTACAACGAGGCATCGCTGGTTCACAAACTGGAGGAACTGGGTATCGGTCGTCCCTCTACCTACGCCCCGACGATTTCGACCATCCAGCAGCGCCAGTATGTGGAAAAGGGTGACAGGAAGGGTGTGAAGCGCAGTTATGGTGTCCTCACACTGACCGCGGGAAAGGGTCTGAAGTCGCAGACGAAGTCGGAGACGGTGGGAAATGAGAAGGGCAAGTTGTTGCCGACCGACATCGGCACAGTGGTGAATGACTTCTTGGTGCAACATTTCCCCTCGATTGTGGACTACAACTTCACAGCAAACGTGGAAAAAGACTTTGATGAAATAGCCGAGGGCAAGGAGGATTGGCAGCAAATGATTGCAGACTTCTACAACGACTTGTCGCCCCTGTGCGACCAAGTGCTGAAGGAGAAGGAGGAGCACAAGATAGGCGAACGGCTACTGGGTACTGACCCTGTGTCGGGGAAGCCCGTATCGGTGAAAATAGGTCGCTTCGGCCCCGTGGCTCAAATCGGCACATCGGAGAATGGCGAAAAGCCACGCTTCTCGCGCCTGAACAAAGGTCAAAGCATTCAAAACATTACACTGGAGGAGGCACTGGAACTGTTTAAACTGCCCCGCGTGCTGGGCGAACACGACGGCAAGACCATCAGAGTGGGCAGCGGACGATTCGGCCCATACGTCGTCCAGGACAAGTTGTTTGCCTCCATTCCGAAGGACATTGACGCTCTGGCCATCACGCTGGAGGAAGCCGTACAGTTGCTCGAGGAGAAACGCCAAGGCGAGGCCCGCAAGCACTTGCGCACCTTCGACGAAGAACCAGAGTTGGAAATCCTGCAAGGTCGCTTCGGTCCCTACCTGAGTTACAAAGGCATGAATTACAAACTTCCCAAGTCTGCTGGCGACCCGCTGAATCTGACTGCCACACAATGCTTGGACATTATCCGGAACAGCGCAAAAATCAAGAAATCAAAAAAATAATTCCGCCCCTTGCAACGCATCATACTTGTAGGCTACATGGGAGCCGGAAAAACCACATTGGGACGGCACCTGGCCAGGAAACTTCAACTGGACTTCTACGACCTGGATTGGTACGTGGAACATCGCTACCGCATGAAGATTCCGAAAATCTTTGAGGAGCGAGGCGAGTCCGGATTCCGTGAAATAGAACGCAACATGCTGCACGAAGTGGCCGAATTCGAGGACATCGTGCTCAGTTGTGGCGGCGGCACCCCTTGTTTCTTCGACAACATGGACTACATGAACTCGCAGGCAGAGACCTTCTACCTGAAAGCCGAACCTGCCGTACTGAAAGCCCACCTGCTCATGGGCAAGTCGGTGCGTCCCCTCATTCAGGGTAAGACACCCGACCAGTTGCTCGACTTCATCAACACCTCACTGGCCCAGCGTGAAGCCTATTACAACCAAGCACGACACATCATCAACATCAACGTCATACACACCGAGGAACAGATAGACGAATACGTCAGGCAAATAATCACAAGCATAAAAACACAGAGACACAATGAGAAAATGGCGCATTGAAGACTCCAGCGAACTCTACAGCATTGAGGGCTGGGGAGTGAATTATTTCCACATCAACGAAAAAGGCAACGTCGTAGCCACACCCAAGAAGAACGGCGTTGAAGTCGACCTGAAAGAGGTCATGGATGAACTTTCCCTGCGCGACGTAGCAGCACCCGTGTTGGTGCGCTTCCCCGACATCATCGACAGCCGCATCGAAAAGACCGCCACTTGTTTCCATAATGCCTCAGAAGAATACGGCTACACTGGCGAGAACTTCATCATCTACCCCATCAAGGTCAACCAGATAAGCCCCGTGGTGGAAGAAGTCATCAGTCACGGCAAGAAATACAACCTTGGACTGGAAGCCGGCAGCAAGCCAGAACTACATGCCGTGCTCGCCATGAATATGGAGAGCGACTCACTCATCATCTGCAACGGATACAAAGACCAGAGTTACATCGAACTGGCACTGCTGGCACAGAAGATGGGCAAGCGCGTCTTCATCGTCGTTGAAAAGTTGAACGAACTTGAAGTCATTGCACAGACCGCCAAGAAACTCAATGTCAGGCCCAACATCGGCATCCGCATCAAACTGGCCTCCTCTGGCAGCGGAAAGTGGGAAGAAAGCGGTGGCGACGCCAGCAAGTTCGGATTGACCTGCGGCGAACTCCTCACCGCCCTCGACTATCTCGAAAAGCACGACATGAAGGACTGCCTGCGACTCATCCATTTCCACATCGGCAGTCAAATCACCAAAATACGCCGCATTCAGAACGCACTGCGCGAAGCCAGCCAGTTCTACGTCCAACTCTGCAAGATGGGCTACGATGTAGAGTTCGTCGACTGCGGTGGCGGACTCGGCGTCGACTACGACGGTTCCCGCTCCAGCAACAGTGAGAGTTCCGTCAACTACAGCATACAGGAATACGTAAACAACTGCGTCTATACATTTGTCGAGGTGGCAAAAAACAATGACGTTCCGCAACCCAACCTAATCACCGAGAGCGGACGTTCACTGGCCGCCCACCATGCAGTCCTCATCATGGAAGTACTGGGCAGCGTCGAACAGCCTGTCATGCCCGATGAATTTGAAGTGAAGGAGACCGACCACCCACTGGCCAAAGACCTGTACGAAATCTGGGACAACCTGTCCTCACGCTCCATGCTCGAGGACTGGCACGATGCACAGCAGATACGAGAAGAAGCCCTCGGCCTCTTCGACCATGGCATGCTTGACCTCAAGACACGGGCCGAGGTAGAACGCATGTTCTGGGCCGTGGCCCATGAGATAAATTTGCAGGTTCACACCATGAAGCATGCGCCCGAAGAACTCAGGACACTCGACAAGTTGCTGGCAGACAAATATTTCTGCAATTTCTCCATCTTCCACTCACTGCCCGACACTTGGGCCATCGACCAACTTTTCCCCATCATGCCCATACACCGACTGGAGGAAAAGCCCACACGGTTGGCCACGTTGCAAGACATCACCTGCGACAGTGACGGGAAAATCACCAACTTCGTCACCCATCAGACCGTCAGCCACATCCTGCCGCTCCACACCCTCAACCCCAAGCAGGGCAGTTACTACATTGGCGTGTTCCTTGTCGGTGCCTACCAGGAAATTCTGGGCGACATGCACAACCTTTTCGGCGATGTCAACGCCGTCCATGTCACAGTCGACGAGAAAGGCTATAAAATCAACAAGATAGTAGACGGAGAAACCGTTGCCGACGTACTCAGTTTCGTGCAGTACGAGCCAAAGAAGATGGTGCGCAGCCTCGAAGTCTGGGCCAAGCAGTCAGTGAAGGAAGGCAAGATTACCGTCGAGGAGGGCAAGGAATTTCTCTCCACCTACCGTTCAGGACTCTACGGCTATACCTATCTCGAATGATGTGGAAGGGACTTTCCCACCACCCATGCAGCCACCAAAGCAGTGCGCCACCGCAAGAGACAATGAAGTCTTGCGGTGGCGCACTGCTTTTTAGTCATACACACTATTTCTTAAACCGGCTGGCAACCCAGAGCACCAGCACGGCACCGACGACAGCCGTTCCCAACTGGCCAATCCAGCCGTTGTCCCATTTAATGCCCAAACAGTCGAACAGCAGACCGCCCACAAAGCCGCCTACCACACCGAGCACCAGATTCAGCAGGCAGCCGAAACCGCCGCCCTTCATCAACTTGCCAGCCAGGAAGCCAGCCACGATTCCAATCAGGATAGAACCTAAACAACCTACTAACATTGAATCGATAGAAAAACAATTAACAATGAATGATTAACAAATAAAAAAGCCGCATCACGCTTTTGAGACGGGTCACGCCCCTGGCCCCCGAAACTACGAGCAATGGGACTCTCGACTCTTGACCCTTGACTCTTGACTCTCAACTCTAAAAGAAGAAGAAGAAGAAGAACAAGGCCGCATGACGCAAGGGAAGGTCCCGCGCCTGGCCTATGCTGGCATTCGAGCGGTCGCGCATCGTGCCGTCGCGGTCCACCTTGCCGATATACATGTTCGAGCGGTCGTACACCGTGCCGTCATCCTTAATCTTGCCGATTGACATGTTCGAGCGGTCGCGCACCGTGCCGTCGCGGTCCACCTTGCCGATATACATGTTTGAGCGGTCGTACACCGTGCCGTCATCCTTAATCTTCCCGATGTACATATTTGAGCGGTCGCGCACCGTGCCGTCCCTCTCTATCTTTCCCACATACATGTTGCTGGAGTTTCGCACATCCTGCGCCTGCACGAAGCATGCCATCAGCAACGACAGCATGGCCAACAAACACCTGAAACGTCTCATCTTGCCATCCATTTTGTTTTCTCTGTGCAAAAATACATTTTTTCTTCATTACCGTCAACAGCAGAACGGATTTTATTCCTATCGACCCATCCTTTCTTTCCTAAAAAAAATTATTAGTGTCTGTTAGTATTTGGACTACACGGGGCTTACTTTGGAAAATTATAAATAGAGATCCTGAATCAAGCACCCTGTTTCACGGCTGTCTTCAGACATAATCGGAGGCGGGCGCAGTGAAATTTTGCTTGTTCTTAACACAAAATTTATTTCGGGTTAAGTTTTGATTTGAAAACGAACCTTCGTTTTGGAAGAAATGAAGGTTCGTTTTTAAAGAAACGAAGGTTCGTTTTTAAAGAAACGAAGGTTCGTTTTTGAAGAAATGAAGGTTCGTTTTTGAAGAAATGAAGGTTCGTATTGGAAGAAATGAAGGTTCGTTTTGTTGACGGAAGTTAACTTGAATTTATTTTTGGGTTAAGACGGGGTGGAAAAACTGTGCGGAGGGGTGAGGAAAGGGGGGAGAGTGAGATGGAATTGGGGTGAGGAGGGGTGAGGAAAGGGGGGGAGAGTGAGATGGAATTGGGGTGAGGAGGGGTGAGGAAAGGGGGGAGAATGAGATGGAATTGGGGTGAGGAGGGGTGGGTTGTTGGGGGTTGGGGGTGAAAAACTTGCATTTTTCGCGGCTTATGTGTATCTTCGCGGTGGAAAGCGTGGAGAGTGGAGGGTGGAGTATGGAGGATGAGGCGGTGGAAAGCGTGGAGAGAGGAGGGTGGAGTATGGAGGGTGAGGCGGTGGAAAGCGTGGAGAGTGGAGGGTGGAGTATGGAGGATGAGGCGGTGGAAAGCGTGGAGAGTGGAGGGTGAAGTGTGGAGGGTGAGGCGTGGAGCGAAACTTTCAATTTTCTCATTGTTCGGCTTGCCGACGCTTTCTTTTGACAAGCAAAAGCGCTTCGCGATAACACTCGTCGAAAGAATTATAAATTTTCAATTATAAAGAAATTATGAGGATTGCGCTGATTGGCTATGGCAAGATGGGGCACATGATTGAGCAGATTGCCCGTGAGCGTGGCCACGAGATTGTTTGTGTGATAGACGTTGGTAATCAGGAGGATTTCGACTCGGACGCGTTCCGCAGTGCTGACGTTGCGGTGGAGTTTACGGCGCCTCATGTGGCTTATGGCAATTATGTGAAGGCGTGGGCGCAGGGTGTGAAGGTGGTGTCGGGCTCGACGGGATGGCTGAAGGAGCATGGCGAGGATGTGCGGCGGGCTTGCCGCGAGGAGGGCCGGACGTTGTTCTGGGCATCGAACTTCAGTGTGGGTGTGGCCATTTTCTCGGCTGTGAACCGCTATCTGGCGCGTCTTATGAATGGTTTTGAGCAGTATGAGGTGCGGATGCGCGAGGTGCATCATGTGCATAAGTTGGATCACCCGAGCGGCACGGCCATCACGCTGGCCGAGCAGATTGTGGAGGGTCTGGACAGGAAGCATGATTGGTGCCTGGGCACGCTGACGGAGGCCGACGGGTCGGTGCGTGTGGAGCATGTGGCCGAGGCTGGCGAGGTGGCTATCGACTCGGTGCGCGAGGGCGAGGTGCCGGGCATCCACACGGTGACGTACGACTCGGAGGCTGACTGCATCCGCATTGAGCATGACGCCCACTCGCGCAAGGGTTTTGCGCTGGGGGCGGTGCTGGCTGCTGAGTTTACGGCCGACCATGATGGTCTGCTGACGATGGATGACCTGATGGCAGACCTTCCCCTGCCTCTGCAGAGGCGGGGTGAGCGTGGTGAGTGAGGAGTGCAGCGTGGAGCGAGGAGAGTGAAGAGAAAAAGATATGCTTCAAATTTCAAATTTTAAATTTCAAATTTATCGTGGGACTATTTGCAAGTAAGCCAGACTATTCGAAGATTCGGACCAAGAAGCGGAAAGAGGAAGAGCGGGTGCGCCCGAAATGGGTGGCGTGGGTGAAGATGCTGGTGGCACTGGCCGTCTACCTGGCCTTCCTCTACTGGGTGAAGAGTTGGCTTGGCCTGATTGTGGTGCCTTTCATCTTCGACGCGTATGTCACGAAGAAAGTCAAGTGGACTTGGTGGAAGGACCTGGACAATCCGGCCAGGACGGTGATGAGTTGGGTGGACGCCATCGTGTTTGCACTGGTGGCGGTCTATTTTGTCAACAACTTCTTTTTCCAGAACTATAAGATTCCGTCTTCGTCGCTCGAGAAGTCGCTGCTGACGGGCGACTACCTGCTGGTGTCGAAACTGTCGTACGGCCCGCGCATCCCGCAGACGCCGCTGACGCTGCCCTTGACCCAGCACACGATTCCGGGCATCAACTGCCGCAGTTACATCGAGTGGCCGCAGTGGGACTACCGCCGCGTGAAGGGACTGGGACAGGTGCAGTGGGGGGACATCGTGGTGTTCAACTACCCTACCGGCGACACCGTGGCCGTGGACTATCCTTACGACTTCTACGACATGTGTTACAGCACGGGCCTGCAGATTGCCGAGCAGAACGGTGAACAACTGCCCGCCATGCGGACGCTGTCGACCGAGAAGCAGATGGAACTGTACCAACAACTGTACGAACTGGGCAAGAGTTACGTGCAGTCGCAGAAGAACAAGTTCGGCGACATCATCGTGCGGCCCGTGGACCGCAGGGAGAACTACGTGAAGCGTTGCGTGGGCCTGCCGGGACAGAAACTGGAAATCAGGGACAAGGTAGTCGTCATCGACGGCAAGCCCATGCCTCAGCCCGAACTGGCCCAGTGGAACTATGCCGTCTACACCCACAACCGCCAGTTGCTGCCCGACCGGCTGTGTGCCGACCTTGGCATCAGCGACGAGGCCCGTGCCCACATCTTCGACTATGCCGGCGGCATGCCGCTGACCAACGCTGCCCGCGAAGCACTGCTGAAGGAGACAGCAGTGGTCGACAGCATCGTGGAAATCATGGACGCCTATGCCGGCAACCTCTACCCTCTCGACCACGACTACGGCTGGACGCGCGACAACTACGGCCCCGTGCTCATTCCCAAACGCGGACAGACCATTCCCCTCACGATGGAAAACATAGCCATCTACGAACGCCCCATCCGTGCCTACGAGAAGAACCGGCTCGACATACGCGACGGCAAAATCCTCATCAACGGCCAGGAGGCCAACAGTTACACGTTCAAGATGGACTACTACTGGATGATGGGCGACAACCGCCACAACTCTGCCGACAGCCGCTACTGGGGATTCGTACCCGAGGACCACGTCGTCGGCAAGCCCCTGTTCATCTGGCTCAGCGTCTCGCCCGACAGCAATCCCGAGATGCCCCGCTACCGCTGGAACCGCCTGTTCAAGTGGGTGGGAAACATAAAGTAGACGCTCATGACGTCCCTCCTCAGTACAGCCTACCTGCCCCCCATCCAGTGGTTCACACACCTGCTGGATGGGGCGGTCTGTATCGAGATGTGTGAAAACTTTGTGAAGCAGACCTACCGCAATCGCTGTGAAATCGACTCGCCACAAGGACGGCTCGCCCTCAGCATTCCTGTCGAGAAAGGACGTGGAGCCAGCCAACTCATCAGGGACGTGCGTATCAGCGACCACGGCAATTGGCGTCACCAACACTGGAACGCCCTTGTGTCGACCTACGCTGCCACCCCTTTCTTCGACTACTACGCCGACGACTTCCGCCCCTTCTACGAACGCAAGTTCGACTATCTGGCCGATTTCAACATGCAGTTGACAGACCTGTGCTGCCAACTCATCGACCTGCAACCCGACCTGAGCATCACCAGCCAATACGCAAAAACAGTTGACGACAACCGCCTGTGCGATTGCCGTCAACTGATTTCACCAAAGAACGACTGCGCGACTGACCCGGACTTCCGAGTCGTCCCCTACTACCAGGCATTTTCCAGCCGCCACGGCTTCCTGCCCAACCTGAGCATCGTAGACTTGCTGTTCAACATGGGCCCCGAGAGCCTCATTGTCCTGCACGACTGCCACGCCCGACGTGTCTGAACCGCACCGTACGGCATTCAGTCCTCGGCCATGGACTGGCCCAGAGGGGTCAGGCGTATGCCGTTGTCCTCGAGGGTGATGTACTGACGCTTGTATAGGTCGCCCACCCCGCGCTTGAAGGTTTTCTTGCTCACGAGAAATGCCTTATGAAAAAAGGGTTGTCAGTTGCTTAAAAGGGTTTGTTGACCATTCATCAGTTCGTAGAGATAGGCAGGACTTTGCACATATAGTTCTCCTTCTTCGTCTTGAAGTGCAGACATAAGAGGTGAATTGTACACTCGCTCCATTGCTTCCTCAATGGAACAGCCTGTATCTTCAATTACATACTTAACCAATTCACTGATGGCGTAATCGGTCAAGTAAGTGGCTATCTGGTGATGGTTAGGCTGATTCATACTACTTCAACTTTTGTTTTATGGAGAAATGTCAGAGCCTTCTCAGTTCCAAAGTAATATTGCTGGTCGAGGAATCTGTCCTGAAGCAGCATTGCCACCTGTTCAGGCGTATATATGCCTTCTCGTAAATTGGTTAATTGTAGGACTACGCCATCGTCTGCTATGGGTCCAATGACTATATCGTAGTCGTGAATAGGTTTTACGGTTTTTCTGTCTCGGTTTGCATCCACAAACATAAGCCACTCAACGCTGGCTTTCTCTGGGAAGATTTTAACTTTTAAATCAGACTGCAAGGCTTTATCGTCCATCTCGTAGGTATGTAGCATTGCTGTGCCTCCGAAAAGTCGCGCCTTCTTTTGAGCCATACGGATAGCCGTCGTTCTGTCTGGCGTTAAATAAAAACCTCTCCCGAAGTCTTTGTGTCTCAATCCTCGGGTAACATCAACAGTCTCAATGTCTTCGTTTGTGCCATGGTATAGTATCATGCCAATGCCCCTCCATTTTTTTGACAGATGATAAGCAGGTCGTCAATGGTTTCATCCATAGACTGAAGGTGCTCAATGTCGTAAAATTCTATTAAGAAAGCCAGGCCTTTGTGTTCGTGCAGATAGCGGAATGCAGCCTGTCGCGTCATTGAGAAACGATGCGCAAAAGCCTTTATACATGCTGTCAGGAAATATATCTCGTACTTGCTCATTCGTCAGTTATTCTTACTTTCGCAAAGTTCGGAAATAATTATAGTTTTCAGTTAGGTGAAAGGCATTCAGTCCTCGGCCATGGACTGGCCCAGAGGGGTCAGGCGTATGCCGTTGTCCTCGAGGGTGATGTACTGACGCTTGTATAGGTCGCCCACCCCGCGCTTGAAGGTTTTCTTGCTCACGCCGAACTGGGCATAGATGTCGGCGGCTTCCGACTTGTCGTGCAACGGGCAGAACCCGCCGGGCACGGTAAGCAGGTGGTTGAGCAACTGCTCGCTGAAATCCATGACTCGCTGCTGGCCGACGTGGGACTGCAACTGCAAATCAATCTTTCCGTCTTCACGCACCTGTTTGACATAGGCCGTAAACCTATCGCCCATGTGGAGTGGACGGAAAATCTCGTTACTGAAGAACATGCCGAGGTAATTGCTGTCAACAATGGCCTTCATGCCCAGGTCGGTACGCTGGCAGAGCAGCACGTCAACCTCGTCGCCAGGCTGGTAGGTGGGTGTGTCCTCCTTCAGGAATCGCTCAATCTTGGCCGACGCCACGATGCGATAGGTCTGGCGGTCGATGTAGCAGAAGACCACATAGCGCTTGCCTTGTTCCATGCGCATTTTTTGTTCGCGGAAGGGACAGAACAGGTCCTTCATGAGTCCCCAATCGAGGAAGGCACCAAATTCGTTCACCCACTTGACTTGCAGGCAGGCAAACTGTCCGACCTCAATCAGCGGCTGCTCGGTCGTGGCCACCAGTCGCTCCTCGCTGTCCAGATAGAGGAAGACGTCGAGCACGTCGCCCACCTTCGTGCCCTTGGGCACATAACGTCTTGGCAGCAGGATATCTCCAATCTCTCCGGCACCGAGATAAAGGCCGAAGTCTACTTCGCGCAACACTTCCAACTGGTTACGCTTGCCCAACAAAATCTGTTTCTCCATAATTGTCTGTTTTCTGGATAGGGGTGTCTATGAAATCGGTGGTGGCTGGCTGCGGCTGCGGCTGTGGCTGCTCAATCAGTCCGTCGCGCAGGTGAATTGTGCGGTCGGTGGTCGCGGCCAGGTGCTCGTCGTGGGTGACGATGACGAAAGTCTGTCCCAACTGTTTGCGCAGGTCGAAGAAGAGTTGGTGCAGTTCTTCCTTGTTCTTGCTGTCAAGGCTGCCCGACGGCTCGTCGGCCAGGATGACGGCAGGCTCATTGATGAGGGCTCGTGCCACGGCGACGCGCTGCTGTTCTCCGCCAGACAACTCGTTCGGCTTGTGGTCTGCCCTTGCGGTAAGTCCGAGGTAGTCCATCAACTCAGCGGCACGCTTCTTGATGTCTCGTTGACGTTTGCCTGCAATCATGGCAGGAATCATTACATTTTCGAGTGCTGTGAACTCGGGCAGCAACTGGTGGAACTGAAAGACGAACCCCAGGTTAAGATTGCGGAAACGGGAAGTTTCGCGCTCGCTGAGACGGGTAACGTCCGTATTGTCGATAAGGATGCTACCCGTGTCGGGGTTGTCGAGCGTGCCCATGATTTGCAGCAGTGTCGTCTTTCCAGCCCCGCTGGGTCCGACGATACTGACGATTTCTCCACGGTCTATGTGCAGGTCAATACCTTTGAGCACCTGCAGGCTACCAAAACTTTTGGTGATGTTCGTAAGTGTTATCATCGCTTGCTTAAAGGTTATTCTATCCTATCTTGCTCATCCAGCGCGACAGCCAACGCGTGATGCGCGAAGTCCGGTTAGTCACACCCTGGTGGGGAGCCGAGAAAGATGTTTGTTCCTCCATTGCCCCACCTTGTTCGGGATAAATGACCATCAGGCTCTTGTCGGCAAAATGATGTTCCAGCATCTTTTCCATCTTCCGCATGGACATGCTGTAACTCATGCTGCCGTATCGGGCCGCCACAAGCACAAACAAGTGGTCGCTGCTGACATGCTGCGCCAGGTCTTCAACACGGTCGTCGCGGGTAAAGAGTTTATATTCGTCACGCAGCAACGGATGCCAGTTGTTCAGGTAAGTGCGGATGGCCTCAGCCGTGGTTTCCGATGCATAGAAAGTCAAGCGGCAACCCAACTCAACACCCATGCGCCCGATGCGCTCCACCCATCGGTAGAAACCCGTCTCGAACTGTGCCTGCTCGGGAACGGCAACAATGATGCGGCGAATGGTATTGATGGGAATGCGAAAATTGACGATAACCACCTGTCGGGTCAGTCCGTCGACCAGTCCTTCTGCAAATCGACCAAGAAACGAGTCGGTAGGATGCCTCCGGCGATGAAGGCCGATGATGATTTCCGACGCATCATTCTCGCGGAAGGCATGAATCACTCCATTGACAAAATTCACGGCCAGGCGGCTCTGCGACTGCACCTTGACGTCGGCAGCGGCACACACCCGTTCGGCCAACTGCAGGCACTCGCGGCTGTGGCGTTGCAGCACACCCGTAGAGTCGTCGTCGTTCACCACGTTCAGACATATCAGGCCGCGGTTGAGCGACGGATTGCGCATCATGATGGCCGTCTGCATCAGATTGGAGATGTTGGCGGTATTGTTGATGGGTACCATGATTTTCTCATCGTCACTGGCCGTCTTTTCTTCCACTTTCGCCCGGTCTTCCTCCACCCTGAGCAACCGAGCAGCCTGGTCGGTGGCCAAACTACTGATGATGCACGAAAGAAGTATCATGACCACTACACCGTCCAGCACCGCATTGTCCATCAAAGGTACGCCCGGGGCCACCTCCAGTCCTGTCCCCACCATCACCATGGCCAATGCACCGGCAGCGTGGGCCTCGGTCAGACCGAACATCATCAGGCCACTGCCACGGCTCATTCCGAACATGCGGCGAGAGACATAGGAGGCAATATATTTTGAAAGCGTACCGACAATGACCATCACCGCAACCACAGAAAGAGCCGCGCTGCTGGTGAAAATCGGGCGAAGATTGACCAGCATGCCAACACCGATAAGAAAATAGGGAATGAAAATTGCGTTGCCTACAAACTCAAGACGGTTCATCAGCGGAGCCGAACGGGGAATAAAACGGTTGAACACCAAGCCGGCAAGAAAGGCCCCCAGAATGCCCTCCAATCCACAGGCCTCGGCCAATGCAGCGGCAAGAAACACCATGCCCAACACAAAGATGAAGTGCATCACGGCATCTGAATAATGACGGAAAAACCAGCGCACCATGCGTGGAAACAGCAGGAACAGCACGGAAAGGAACACCAGGAACTTGGCAGCAAACACAAGCCAAAACAGCAGGTCGGCTGTCCCCTTCAACGTACCGGCAAGAACGGCCAAGACCAACAAGGCAAACAGCAGTGCCACCATCGTGGCAGCCACACTGATAACCACACTCCGGCTCTTGGCCAATCCATAGCGACCCACGATGGGATAGGATACCAGTGTGTGGGAGGCAAAAATACAGGCCAGCAGCAACGCGGCAGGCAGGCTGTAATGCAAATAACAGTAACCGGCCAACAGACCGAGGGCAAAAGGAATAAGAGCCGTGAAAGCACCGAACACCAACCCCTTCGTCCGGTTCTGCTTCAGTCCGGCCAAGTCCATCTCCAGACCTGCCAGAAACATGATGTAGTAGATGCCCACCTGTCCGAACAGTTCGAAACTGTCGTCACGCTTCAACAGTCCCAGGCCATGCTCTCCCACCAACACCCCGGCAAGAATCATACCGATGAGGTGCGGAATGCGAAGTTTGGAGAAAATCATCGGGGCCAGCAGGATGATACACAGCACAATGAAAAACACCCACGTGTGGTCGGCGATGGGCAGATGGGAAAACACACTGGGTGGCAACAGTTGCGAAAAAGTGTTGGAGTCCGTCATAATGTTGCATTTTCCTTTCAAATGCATGGCAAAGTTAGCAGTTTTCTGCGATTTTTGGAAACAAACGGCTGGTTTTTAAGAGAAATCCGCTAACTTTGCAACCAAAAACAAAAAAAACAACTCACACAGTAAAAAAAATGAAAATAGCAATTGTAGGCGCAAGCGGTGCCGTCGGCCAAGAATTCTTGCGCGTTCTCGACGAACGAAACTTTCCCATCGACCACCTGCTGCTGTTCGGATCTGAACGCAGTGCGGGCCGCAAATACAAGTTCCGCAACAAAGATTATGAAGTCCAGTTGCTCCGGCACGGAGACGACTTCAAGGGCGTGGACATCGCCTTCACCTCAGCCGGTGCTGGCACGTCCCGCGAGTTTGCCGAAGACATCACCCGCTTCGGTACAGTCATGATTGACAATTCCAGTGCCTTCCGCATGGACCCAGACGTGCCGTTAGTCGTACCCGAGTGCAACGCCGACGACGCCCTCGTACGTCCCCGTGGCATCATTGCCAACCCCAACTGCACCACCATCATGATGGTCGTCGCCTTGCAACCCCTCGAACGACTCTCACACATCCGCCGCATCCACGTGGCCAGTTACCAGTCAGCCTCAGGAGCCGGAGCCGCAGCCATGGCCGAGTTACAGCAGCAATATCGAGAAATTGTGGAGTACAAGCCAGTCACCGTCAACAAGTTTGCCTACCAGTTGGCCTACAACGTAATCCCTCAGATTGACGTATTCCAAGACAACGGCTACACCAAGGAAGAGATGAAGATGTTCAACGAAACGCGCAAAATCATGCACACCGACGCCCGTTGCTCAGCCATGTGCGTACGCATCAGTTCCCTGCGCTCCCACAGCGAAGCCGTTTGGATTGAGACCGAACAACCCATCTCGGTAGAGGCCGCACAGCAAGCCTTGGCCGCAGCACCAGGCGTGACCCTCATTGACAATCCAGCCAAGCAACAGTACCCCATGCCTCTCTACACGGCTGGCAAGGACGATGTATTCGTCGGTCGCGTACGCAAGGATTTAGCCAACGACAACGGACTCACCTTCTGGCTGTCGGGCGACCAAATCAAGAAAGGTGCTGCCCTCAACGCCGTGCAGATTGCCGAATACCTGCTCGACAAAATGTAACTTCCCTGTCGTAAGACAAATTAATGCACCCTTCGACCAGTACAAGATTTGCACAGACAGCGTGACACTCATGCTGAATGTGCAGAATCAGGCCTTTGTCCTTTCCAACACCGACCGCCATGTGTTCAACTACACAGGCGAACAGCCCAAGGACGAGGACGACAAAAGCACACAAAAGTTCCTACTTTACCAAGGAATAGGAGGAAGGTCGTTAAAAAAAATTATTACGCTGAAAAACGGGAGGATGCGGAAAAAGTGGTTTCGGACAGAAAATCGACTGCCAAAATGCGTTTTGGCAGTCTTTTGTTTTTTTTAATAGTATCTTTTAATATCTTTGCGAAAACATATGAAAAGTGCATACATTCATTATTCAATATTTACAAGTTATGAAAAAACAATTCTTTGCGACCATCTCGTCGAAGTGGACGGTGATGGCTTTGGCGGCGATACTGATGGGCACGGCCTGGAGTTGCTCGTCGGACGATGTGACTGTGCCGGACGACCCTGTGGACGTGCCAACCGTGGTGGAAAACCCTATCAAGGTGGTCAAGTATGAGGCTTCGTCACAAGGACAGAGTGACTTGGACGAACTGGTGACCTATGCGTTTACGCTCAAGGCGTTGCGCCAGACGTATTGGAATCTACTTTCGGGCAATTTCGAGAATCCTGAGAAGGCGTTTACCGTCCACCCTGACGTGTTTGAGAACGACAACGTGCAGATGCAGCGTTTCTACGACATCGTGGCTCATGTTTCGGAACATGCCGACCAATATGAGGCTGCCTTGAAACGTCTGTCCGACACAGGCATACTGGAGACGGAGAACACGACGCGCGGCTGGTTGTCCGACGGCTTAGCCTTCATCACTGGATGCAAGTCGACGGAGGTGATTGGACGTGCCTCGGTCATGGCTGTCATCCGTGAGTCGGGCTGGGCAACAGACACGCAGATGCTCACGAAACTGTTCTACGAAATACCTGAAGGCAATCGCCGCGGCTATGATAACCCGCTGATTTTCTGGAACCACTTCAGCAGAGGCAAACTGGACGACCGTGCCAACGTCATCTACGACGCTCTCTATCACTCGGAAAACACTGACTTCGGCGTAAACTCAATGGACCTCGGCCTTTCTCCGGGCAAGAACGTGACCAAGGCCGGTGCCATGCTCATTGAAAAAGGCATGAACCTGGTGCTCGATGCCAGCCCCATCAGTACGCAGATAGGCTACGGAAAGGACTTGTTCAGCACGGTGGAGGCAGAGATGCAACTGCGCACCAACCTAATCAAGTACAACGAGGAGAAGGGTGGCTATGAATTTAACAGCGACGCCCTGAAGAACTATGCTCAAACCTATTTGAACAACCTGACCAACTACGGGCCTCAAGTGCTCAACTGGTCGAAAGGTGGTGACTTTGAGGGTTGGGACCTCTTCTCCAGCGACGAGTTAGATCGCATCGGTGCCTTCGGTCTGGAAGCACTCAACTTCAGCATCAACGAACAACTGTTCAGCGACAACCTCTCGACCGCCCTCGACCGCGGTCAAGGGCAGTTACTGGTGCCCAACACTGTAACCGTGACGGCATCCGACGGAACAAAGATTCCGCTCACCATCATGGTAGACCAAAAAACGGGCGAAGTAAGGGTCGGACTGACCTACGACAAGAACGGAAATCCTGTTATCAACCCTGGCAAGGAAGGAGATAAATTTATTTCGGCCTTCACGAAAAAAGGCGGACACGTGACGAAGAGTATCAAGGTGGGCAGCGAACCCTCGACCGAAGAGGTAGACTTTGAGGAAGTGGAGGAGCCAGAGGAGGAACCAGCCAACGGACGACTCAAGGCCATTCCCTCCAGTTTTACCATCGACAACGGTTACACCTACCGAGGCGAATCGTTCGTCAACACCAACTACCTCTACTACAGTGTGAAGAGCGACAGTGACTGGCTCACAGCCAACTTGAAGAGCGACGGCAGTTGGATGACCTTCCTGGCCTCGACCAACGACACGGGCAAGAAGCGAAAGGGAAACATCACCATCATGGCCACCAACAAGGCCGGCAAGGTGCTCAAATCCATCAATGTTCCCGTGACTCAGGAGCCATACGTACAGGATAAAGTCTTCATCACTGCTACACCATCCACAGTAAACATTCCTGGTGAGGGAGGTTCGCAGGAAATCACGCTCAGCCACACCGAAAGTTATAATTACCTGGGCGCACAAGTAGACAGCGATCTGAGCGGATGGGGCTCCGTTACACCCTCGGGCGACGGCTACACCATCACTGCTATTGCTAACAATACCATATCAGAGCGCTCTGGCACCGTCACATTCTTTGCAGCCGTGACAGCCGATGCACTCGATGACGCACTGAACGGCGGACAACTCAACCCCGAAGAAGTAGTCTCAACCACTGTTATAGTGAAGCAAACTGCCGGAAGCACCACCATCAAACTGACACCTGATGCACTTGAGTTTGAGGCTGCTGCCAGCAAACAGCGCGTGACCATCGACGGAGGCGTCTACAAATATTGGGATGCCTATCCTGATGAGAACTGTGCCGATTGGGTGACCGTCAGCCTCGGCAACAATTGGGACTTTGAAGTGAAGGTAACCGCCAACAACGAAGAAGACGAACGCACTGGAACCATCTACGTACTGTGCTACGAAGACGGAGAAAATCCCGAGGGTACAGGCAAGAAAGTGGCACTGACCGTCAAGCAGGAAGGCTTCGACCTCGAAATGAAGGCTTATCCCGACTTCTTCAGCATACCAGCCGACGGAGCAGTGGAGTTTATCAAGGCGGAATATCCTACCGACCAATTCAAATACTTTGGATATGCTGTCCAAGATGATGCCAAAAGTTGGGTGAAAGCCAATATCGGCAAAGACTACTGGAGCAGCAAGAACCGGTTCCCGAGAGAAGTATACTTCACCGTGGCTCCCAACGAGACTGGCCAACCCCGAACCGGACACATCAAAATGTACCTGACTAACAACAGTGCCAACCCCGAAAACGAACGCGTCTACATGAACGACGTTACCATCACCCAGGACGCAGGTCCATTTAAGACTCTCAACAACATCTACTGCGGCAGTTGGCTGAAAGACCAAGAGACCACCGAGTATGCTGATAACACGGGTGAATACTGGTGCGTACGCCTGAAAATAAACCCTGACGGCACATTCAAGCGCGAGTACATGTTCACCACCAACGGTGGACAGAGCGGCACATGGAAGACCAACGCCGAGGGAACTTATTCCGTGACCGGATTCACGCAGAACAGTCTGCAAATCCACGTAGACGTGAAACTCTACTGGTATAATAGCGAGGGCGAACAACGCCAAGAGACCACTTTCTTCGAACGTTATCCCCACTTCATGCGACATGGAGGTTTCTATCTCGACAAGGTTGAACAGTGAACCCATCCCCTCTGTTGAGGAATAATAAAGACAGTGAACCCCGGAAGTCTCTGATGAGACTTCCGGGGTTCACTGTGTCATTGGCCTCGACAAACTGTTTTGGCTTACCACCAACTGGTGTCTGTGTCTACCTTGTATCGATATATCTTTGCCAACTTGACATCAAAGATGAGTGTCGAATAGCCTGGAATGGAAGCCGCCGAACGTCCATTCTCGCCGTAGCCCAGATAGTAGGGGACAATGATGAGGCAATGGTCGCCTTCCACCATATGCATCAGTGCCGTGGAAAAGCCCGTCACCGTTCCACCCATACCCAACAGGTTAGGTACGTCAGTAGCAACATTCAACGACGTTCCGCTAAAACTCTTGTCAAAACAGTAGCCTGACGAATAGTTGGACGAAGAAATAAGACGGCCTGAATAATGAACCCGCACACTGTCGCTGTAGACTGGCGAATAACTGCCACTGCCCTGTTCCAACTTCTGCACATAAACAAAGTAATTGGTGCTGGCATCTGCACTGAGACCGTCGCCCATGTTGAATGCAGGGTAAACGGCCCAAGTGCCATCGGTATTGGAACGCGCCACACGAGCAACGGAATCGACAAACTGCTGGTTGCGGTCGCGCCAGCCAGCATACTCATCCACCTCGTCACTTTCACTGCATGAAAGCAGAGAAGTGGCTGCCATGACGAGAAAAAGAAAGAAAAAGGGCACCAACTTGGGAAAAGACAAGGTTGGAACGAAACAGGTCTGTTTCATACAGCAGAAGATTATTTCAGTTTTTTCAACAAACTTGTGATGGTCACATTGTCCTCGATAATGCCACGCAGTTCACTTATCCTCACACGTTTCTGCTCCATCGTGTCGCGGAAACGGATGGTGACAGTGTCATCCTTGAGAGTATCACCGTCGACAGTGACGCAATAAGGAGTGCCGATGGCATCCTGTCGTCGATAACGTTTGCCGATGCTGTCTTTCTCCTCGTACTGACAATTGAAGTGGAATTTCAGGTCATCGATGATTTCACGAGCCTTCTCAGGCATACCATCCTTCTTCACTAGCGGCAGCACGGCCAACTTGATTGGTGCAAGGGCTGCGGGAAGACGAAGTACAACGCGCGTCTCACCATTCTCCAGTTGCTCTTCGCAATAACTGTGACACATGATGCTGAGGAACATACGGTCGACGCCGATGGAAGTCTCGATGACGTACGGAGTATAACTTTCATTGATTTCAGGGTCAAAATATTTGATACCCTTGCCACTGAATTTCTCATGCTGTGAGAGGTCAAAGTCCGTACGGCTGTGAATGCCCTCCACTTCCTTAAAGCCAAAAGGCATGTGGAACTCTATGTCGGTGGCGGCATTGGCATAGTGGGCAAGTTTCTCATGATCATGGAAACGATAATTCTCAGCACCAAAGCCCAAATTCTGGTGCCAGGCCATACGTGTTTCCTTCCATTTCTTAAACCAGTCGAGTTCTGTGCCAGGCTTGATGAAGAACTGCATCTCCATCTGTTCAAACTCGCGCATGCGGAAAATGAACTGGCGAGCCACTATTTCGTTGCGGAACGCCTTTCCAATCTGGGCGATACCAAACGGAATCTTCATACGGCCCGTCTTCTGCACATTGAGATAGTTCACAAAAATACCCTGAGCCGTCTCAGGACGCAGGTAGATAGTCATGGAAGAATCGGCCGTAGAACCCATCTCCGTCTTAAACATCAGGTTGAACTGGCGTACTTCTGTCCAGTTGCGAGTGCCGCTGATGGGACAGACAATCTCTTCGTCAATGATAATCTGGCGGAGTTCCTCCAAATCCATCTTGTTCATTGCCACGCTGTAGCGTTCATGCAGCGCATCGCGCTTCCTTGTTTCCTCGAGCACACGCGGACTGGTCTCGCGATACTTATGTTCGTCGAAAGCCTCACCAAAACGCTTGCGGGCCTTAGCCACCTCCTTCTCAATCCTCTCATCATACTTGGCAATCTGGTCCTCAATCAGCACATCAGCCCTGTAGCGCTTCTTCGAATCACGATTGTCAATCAATGGGTCGTTGAAAGCATCCACATGTCCGCTGGCTTTCCAAATCGTAGGGTGCATGAACACGCAGGAATCAATACCCACGATGTTTTCATGCATCAACACCATCGACTGCCACCAGTATTGTTTGATATTGTTCTTCAGTTCAACACCGTTCTGGCCATAGTCATATACCGCGCCCAGACCATCATAAATCTCACTCGAAGGAAATACGAACCCATACTCCTTGCAATGGGAAACGACCTTCTTGAAAACATCTTCTTGTGCCATTTCTAAGTTGCTTAATGATTTAGTCTGACTGCAAAGATACGCATTTTCAAGCACATTTCCCCAATAAATTCAATTATCAATTCTCAATTCTCACGTTATTTTAGCAATTCTCGTCACTTTCACGAAATTATTTCACACATTCTCCTATAAATTTCAATTCTCTTTTTTTCAATTCTCAATTATTATTCCTAACTTTGCACCCGCAAATAAAAAAAATGCATGAGCCCAGATGGCGGAATTGGTAGACGCGTTGGTCTCAAACACCAATGCCGCAAGGCGTGCCGGTTCGACCCCGGCTCTGGGTACAACGCTATTAAGCAATCCTCTGTAAGACAATAACTTACAGAGGAATTTTCTTTTTTTGGATGTACTAAAATAGTACTACTTCCCAGAAACCGCCTTTATCGGGACCAACACAGCGACAGCGGCAACCCCGCTCTTGTAGGCATAGCAACGGCCTTTCAGGCCGTTGCTACACTGGGCTCTCATTACCTGCGACATCGTTCGGCTTCGCCGACGCTTTGGCTCGTCCAAAGAAACTTATGAATTATTACTTTTTATTCTTTAGCATCTTCTTCTGCTCGCTTGCCAACCTACGCTCAACCTTTTTGACATCCTCTGCAGGAGGAAGATTTTCTGGGATAATTTCTCGCTCCGTAAGCATCTTACGTACTGCTGCATTATTGTCAACATGTTCCCGTGTAATAGATGTTTCGCCTTGAAGGTCTTTGGCTTGGACATTGACACTTGTCATCTCCGCAGCGAAGTCTTTTGCCTTGATGCTTATAGTGGGAAGGAAATCGGCAAGAGGACGGCCTTGTGGAATCCCCAACTTGCGTTTCATCATGTTTGTGCTCAAACGGAAGAGTGTCTGATTCCCTTTGGAACGGATAACAGCGAAAGTCTGGTCATTTACTCCACGTTCATACAAGATGCCTGAAAGTTTTCGTTCTGTCTCTTGCAATTTTGCTCGTGCTTTAACTCGCTCAACTTCCAAAAGTCGTTGCTCTATCAGTTCTGCACGACGAGTCTGAACAGCAAAATAAGTCTGTGCAAAAGCAATCTGCGGCTTTCATGGGTCGCCATTCTGTGCGACCAGATAGCAAGCATAACGGGTGAGCATGACGTCGTCTATCTCTCGAAACGCACCACTACCCACCTCAACCTTTTTATTGACGTCAATAAAATGGTCTATTACATTCTGTCCTACATTAGCACATGCTTCTTTTGCCTTTGCAATAACATTTGTAAAGTTTTGCCATAGACTATATCCGAATAACTTTTGCAAATCCCTTGCACTCCAGCATTCGGTTTCATCAATCATGCAAACGGCATCTTCGTAACTCTTAACTTCTTTCTTCATAAGCAATAATAGTTTTGGTTAGAGGTTAAAGAGTCAAGGTCGAGAGTTGAGAGTCGAGAGTCAAGAGTCAAGAGTCGAATCCTCATTGCTCGTAGAACAATGGGACTCTTGACTCTCGACTCTTGACCAAAATTTTCAATTTTCTCATCGTTCGGCTTCGCCGACGCGTTCTTTTGACAAGCAAAAGCGCTTCGCGATAACGCTCGTCGAAAGAAACTTTAAACTTTCTGTGAAATCTGTGTTATCTGTGTGAGATTATACCAGGTGGCGAATCAGTTCTTCTCGATTGCCCTGGAGCATGTCGATGACAGGGATTTCTATCATTGTATAGGCACCTGGCTGCTGACGGAGTGAAGCACGGGCCACGTTGACCAGCACTTGGGCAGTGAGGGCGGGATTGTTAATCTTCATGTTGAATTCAAACAGTTGGTTGTGTGTCTGGCCGGAAACGCCTTTACGCACGAGGTTGACACCGTGTCCCACATCGTTGAGGGCATCTACGTTTTCAACCTGCTGGACGTGGGTTTCGTCGTTCACAAAATAGGGGTCAGACTTGATGCTGGCCTCAATCTGCTTGAAATCGTAACCCGGCAGCACTTCAACATAGACCATGCGCCGATGGATGCCTGTACCGAGCGGAATGGTGACGGAGAGGGCATCTTTTACGCCTTCGATGGCGCGTACGGCCACGCTGTGTCCCATGGAACGGCCGGGGCCGAAGTTGGTGTAGGAGACACCCTTGGGCGCAAGGCTTTCCATCAGTGTACGGACGATGGAATCGCTTCCCGGGTCCCATCCTGCAGAAATAACAGACACGGCTCCGTGCTCTTTGGCACAGGCGTCGAGGGAGCGTCTCAGGTCGACAATCTGTGTATGGATGTCGAAGGAGTCAACGGTGTTGATACCCAGTGCCAAGTACTGTTTGGCATATTCCTCAACCTTGCGGGTCGGGGTGGCAAGAATGGCCACCTGCACGCCTTCCAGTAGGCGAATGTCTTTTACTACCTGATAGTTGGCCAGTTCTGCCGGTTTGTCTTCTGAACCGTTACGGCGCACGATGCCTACACATTCCATGTCAGCCGAAGCCTCAACTGCTTGCAGAGCATATTTGCCGATGTTGCCATATCCAACAATGGCGACTTTGATTTTGTTCATCATGTTTTCAGTTTTTTGTTTGTATTGTTGAAAAAGAGAAAAGGTCTGCACATGCGTCTTCAAACACTGTGCAGACCTAATGAAACATTGTATTCAATGATTACTTTTCAGGTGCTGCTTCTACTTCTGCCTCCTTGATTTTTCTACCCATGACGAGGTAGGCAGTCGGTGCTGCGACAAAGAGTGAAGAGCATGTACCAAAGATGACACCCAGAATCATGGCGAAGGCGAACGAGCGGATGCTGTCGCCACCGAAGATAAAGATGGCAAGAAGCACGATGAATGTAGAAACAGACGTGTTGATGGTACGTGCCAAGGTCTGGTTAAGCGATTCGTTGAACAGACGCTGGTAGTCACGGTTCGGATAGAGTTTGAAGTTCTCACGGATACGGTCGAATACCACCACTTTGTCGTTGATGGAGTAACCGATGGCTGTCAGCACGGCTCCGATGAATGTCTGGTCAATCTCGAGTGAGAACCCAATCCAGCCGTAGCAGAGTGAGTACATACCGATAATGAGCAGTGTGTCGACAATCAAGGCCACAATTGAACCCACCGAGTAGGCCACGTTGCGGAAGCGCAGGAGGATGTAGAGGAAGATGGCGATGAGTGCGAGAATCACACTGATGATGGCTCCACGTGTCACATCGGCTGCGATGGAAGGTCCAACCTTCTGCGAACTGATGATGGAACCGCCCACACGGTTGTCGCGGTCGATGAAGTTGTCAAGCGAAACCTTCGAAGCGTCAATCATACCGCCTTCCACGAAGGTATCGTAAAGAACCTTCTCTATTTCTGCATCCACATTGGATCCATTCTCCTGTATGCGGTAGTTGGTCGAAACGCGGATGTTGGTTCCTTCTGTACCCAGGGCAATGACGCTGGTGTTGTCGTTGTGGTCTGGGTCAAGGGCGTTGATTTTCTGTGCCAGACTGTTGCGTACATTCTCGATATTGACTGGCTGTGCAAACTCAATCTTGAAGTTACGTCCACCTGTGAAGTCGATTGACTGGCTGAGACCGCGAACGGCAAGAGAGATGAAGCAGATGACGAGAAGTGTGCCGAAGATGGCAAACGACTTCTTGTAACTGCTCATGAACTTGTAGTTCGTGCCCTGCATGAGGTTCTTCGAGAACTTGGTCGTGAATGTCAGGTCGAGCCACTTGTCACGGTTCACACGGTTTTCATAGACGATGCGGGTGAGCCATACGGCTGTGAAGAATGAGCAGACGATACCAATCATCAAGGTCGTTGCGAAGCCCTTGATAGGACCTGTACCGAAGTAGTAGAGGATGACACCTGTGATGATGGAAGTCAGGTTGGAGTCGAAGATGGCCGAGAAAGCGTTGCTGTAACCGGCGGCAATGGCCGACTTCAGTTTCTTGCCTCCACGCAGTTCTTCCTTCGTTCGTTCATAGATGAGCACGTTGGCGTCCACGGCCATTCCAAGGGTCAGCACCATACCAGCGATACCACTCATGGTGAGGGCAGCCTGCAGTGAGGTGAGGATTCCCAGGGTGAAGAAAAAGTTGAGGACAAGGGCGCCGTTGGCAACCATACCGGCCTTGAATCCGTACATAATGCACATATAGGCCATCAGCACGATGAAGGCAATGATGAAGGAGATGAAACCGGCCTTGATGGATTCAGCACCAAGGCTTGGACCGACGATGTCTTCCTGTACGATTTGAGCCGGAGCCGGCATCTTACCAGACGAAAGCACATTGGCAAGGTCCTTGGTGTCGTTTGTGGTGAACTGGCCTGTAATTTGGGTGTTTCCACCGTCAATCTTTCCATTGACGCGAGGTGCACTGTATACGAGTCCGTCGAGCGAGATGGCCACAGCGTGATCCACGTTGGCTTCGGTCATGACGGCCCACTTGCGGGCACCCTCGGTGTTCATCTTCATGGTTACACAAGGATTGCCATACTGGTCAAATTCATCTTTAGAGTCGGTCACGACATCACCCTCGATGGGGGCACGTCCGTTCACACCACCCGTGGTGCGGATGGCATAGAGTTCAAACACCTTGCCAGCCTTGTCCATCGACTTCACACCCCACATCAGGCGGCAGTCGGCGGGCAGCACTTCCTTGGCAATGGCACTGTTGATGAGTGCACTCACCTCGGCGGTGTCACGTGCCAATGTGTAACCTACGAGACATCCGGCATTACCCTGGATAGGCTGCAGGATGGCAAAGAGTGGGTTCTCCTTCTTGGCGGCTTCGTCGGCAACCTTAGTTGCGCTGGCACTTTCGCCATCACTCATGGAAACCTGTGAGAGCAGTTCTTTGGCTTTCTCGCTCGTTTCCTTGGTTTCTTTTGCAAGTTTCTCCACCTTGGCCGTCAGCGAGTCTGCAGTCTCTACAGCAGCCACTTCCTCTGTTTCTTGGGCCGTTGTGTCGGCAGCAGCCTCTTCAACCAGGCTGTTACGCAGGGCTGCGTTGAGTTGGTTGAGGTAAGGCATGATGACCTGGGTGTCATAGGTCTCCCAGAATTCGAGGTTGGCACTTCCCTGGAGCAGTTTGCGCACGCGCTCGGGTTCCTTGATACCTGGCAGTTCCACCATGATGCGACCACTCTGGCCTTCCACCTTCTGGATATTGGGCTGAACGACGCCGAAACGGTCGATACGTGTGCGGAGCACTCGGAATGAGTTGTCCACGGCTGCGCTCACTTCCTCGCGCAACACCTTCTCCACCTCGCTGTCGGTGCTGTTGGTGTTCACCTTGCCCTTAAGTTGCTGAGTGGCGAAGATTTGTGCCAACGGACTGTTCGGCGCATTCTTCTTATAGGCTTTGACAAAAAGTGTGATAAAATCCGTCTGGCTTTCCTGTGCCTGCTTCTGAGCCTCGGCAACTGCATCGACGAAAGCCTTGTCCTGCTTGTGGTCGGCAAGGGCCTTGATGACATCGGGCACGCTTACTTCCAGAATGACGTTCATACCGCCCTTCAGGTCAAGACCGAGACCGATGGCGGTTTCGCGGCATTGCTTCAGGTTGTAAGAGCCAAGATAGAAAGGAGTCGTGTTGAGCGAGTCCAAATAGTCTTGAGCCTCCTGCTCACTCATTTTTGCTGCCTTGTTCTCGACGTAACTGGTAGCCACGGAGAAGGAAAGATAGAAGAGGCAGATGAGTGTAAGGGCCACTGCTAAAAACTTTACAAATCCTTTGTTTTGCATTTTGTTTTGAATGATTAATTATTAATTGTTTTGTTTTTTATTGGCTTTGGAAAGTGGGTGAACGGCTGCTACACACAAATTTTAGCACCAAAAACCGAGGTCTTTGGGTGCGTAGATAGTCTTTCAAGTTTGCAAAGGTAGTGTTTTTTTGTCAAAATAAATATTTTTCTTAAAAAAAACGGTTGTTTTCGCTCGTTTTTTCAGTTTTTGCTCTGTCGGCATGTTCTTGTTCACTGCTTTTTCAGCCAGCAGAAAATGGGGTAATGGTCACTCTCCTTGATACTTTGATCCACACGGGCTCCATAGGCTTTGAAGTCGGGCGAGTACAGGATGTTGTCGATGCGGAAATACATGGCGCTGCGGTTGTAACTGTAACCCACGCCATTGCCCGAGCGCGTGAAGGCGTCGTTCAGATAGGACGTCAGCCGGTGGTGGACATAGGAGACGGGCACGTCGTTCAAGTCGCCACAGGCAATGATGCTGCGCTGACGGTGGCAGTCGATATAGGCTGCGACACTGTCGGCCTGGGCTCCGCGGATGGCCGTGGCTGCCGTCAGTTTAGCCGTGAGCGAGCCGATATTCTGCCTCGTGTTGTCATTGCGCGGCTGTTTGATGATTTCTTTATACTCCGCCTTGTCCGATTCGAGCAGTTTGTACGACTCCATGTGGTTGTTCAGCACCAACAGCGTATCGCCGTCCACGACGATGTCAAAACAGACCGAGGCATTGCTTTTCGAGACATAGTTGATGGTGTCGTAGGCGACGATGGGATATTTCGACAGGCAGCCGAAGGCATCGTGATTGTAACTGACATACTGCCGGTAGGGATAGACAGTGGCCAGGACGGAGTCGACCTTGGCATCGTCCATGTGTTCCGACTCCTGCAGACAGACAATGTCGGCATTGCTGGCCAGAATGTAGTTGACCACGGGGGTGTTGAACCATTGTCTGTCGTCTGGGAGACCGAACTGCTGCACATTATAGGAAAGTACCTTCAAGGCTCCGTCAGGCACTGCCTTGGGCCAGTTCAGGGGGTAGAAGGTGCGGACGGCATCTGCCGACAACAGCAGTCCCAGCAGCGACAGCCACACCCACCGCCAGCCAAACACCAGCCAAAACAGCAGGAACAGTACCGTCAGTGCCAGGAAAAGGGGGAAAATCATTCCGAAATAGGAAACGGAGGGAAAGCGCTGGGGCGGAAGGTAGACGGAGTAGGCGCACGCCAACATGCCTGCCACGCAGACGGCATTGATGGCCAGCAGGATGGTAGTCAGGAAGTAACGGGGAATCTTCTTCAGTTTGTCACTCATTGCTTGCTGGCATCAAACAGACGTTTTTTCTCCTCGGTCGTCAGACTGGCATAGCCGCCTTTGCGGATTTTTTCGAGAATGCGGTCAATCTCGTCGTTCTCGGCTCGCTTGCGTGCGTTGTAGGCATAGTCATCGGCACGACCGGCAGGGGCGTTGTCATCACCACGTGCCGATTGGCCCGACTTTCCCGTGACGGCATGTTTCAGTCGGGTCCACAGACTGTCTTCACCTCGGTCGTAGTTCGACCCCCGCGGCTGCCGCCTGTACTGTCCGGCCCCAGGGTCACTGCTGTAGGTCGTGGTCGATTTCCAGAAATTGCCACCACCAATGCTCCGCCCACGCGCATGCTTGCGCCAATATAGAATAAGTATAAGTCCGAACAACATGCCGCCCAGGTGGGCAAAGTGGGCCACACCGTCAGCCGAACTGAAGCCTTCGAACAATTCAATCAGGGCGTAGAAGGCCACGAAGTATTTTGCCTTGATGGGGATGGGCAGGGGAAAGATGATGAGACGCTCGTTGGGAAAGGTCAGGCCGAAAGCCAGCAAGATGCCATAGACAGCACCCGATGCACCGATGGTCATGGCTCCCGCATAGATAAGTCCCATGACCTGGCCCAGTTCCTGCACGATGCCTGCGCCGATTCCACACACCAGGTAGTAAATCAGGAACCGCTGTCCGCCCCACACCTGCTCCATGATGCGTCCGAACATCCACAGGGCAAACATGTTGAAGAAGATATGGGTCAGGTTGCCGTGCATGAACATGTAGGTCACCAACTGGAATAGGTGGAAATAGGGGCTGCCCACATACCACAGACCCAGCAGGTTGTTCAACTGGATGCCACCAGCCTGCAAGCCCATGTCAAGCAGGAACATGGCTATGTTCAATAGTAACAACGTCTTGACTACAGGAGGAATTCTCATCTAATTGAAAATTGAAAATTGA
>FLNU01002336.1_pt1 | contig 52054 bp, 39 predicted proteins | sample 1140361 | NCBI WGS metagenome assembly FLNU01 (sample SAMEA3878206, study PRJEB12797) | bioreactor metagenome | biome: Moose rumen | place: Sweden | collected 2011-10 | reverse complement strand
CTCCTCTTCGCTTGGAATGGTTATGTTCTGTGTGTTCTTTTTGATACTGATGAGCGAACCTGTCTCGATATAGTCATACCTTCCATCTGCCACCAAGTATTTGATGGCTTGGCGGGCAAGGGGACATTTCTGAACCTCGTCAAATATAATAACTGATTTGCGTTGATGAAGAGTAACACCATAGGTTTGTTGGAGTTGAAGAAATATGGCATCTAAGTCCATCAAGTCCTCCCATAATGCATAAATGGCTTTCTTGGCTTTGTTGAAATCAATGAGGATATACGATTCGTACTCTTGTTTGGCAAATTGCTCCACAATAGTTGATTTGCCGACACGTCGGGCACCTTCAATCAAGATGGCAGTACGACCATTTTCTGTTTCTTTCCATTCCAATAATTGCTGATAGATTTTGCGCTTAAAGACTCTTTCCATTTTATTTACCTTTGAAAATCGGTGCAAAGATACTAAAAATATTTCTGTCCCGCAAATTTATTTCAGCAAAAATCATTCTATCCCGCAAATTTATTTCAGCAAAAATCATTCTGCCCCGCAAATCTTAACACTAAATTGTACCAGCCTGCAAAATTTTAGTAAGTGTCTATGTAAGTATAATTGTGCAGGCTAAAACATTTTCTCAAAATGGTGATAAAAAAGAGAGACACCCTATGGGGATGTCTCTACACGTGGAAGTATGTGCCTTGCAAGCGCACAATGGCCTGAGGAACGATTGGGCTATCTATTGGCATACATATCGTCGTAGTATCGTTGGTAGTCGCCGGAGGTAACATTATCCACCCAAGGTTGGTTATCGAGGTACCAACGGACTGTTTTTTCTATTCCTTCTTCAAACTGTAGCGATGGCTCCCATCCGAGTTCTCGTTGCAGTTTGCGGCTATCAATAGCGTATCGGAGGTCGTGTCCGGCGCGGTCGGTAACATAGGTGATGAGGTTAAGGTCTTCGCCTTCTTGCCTGCCGAGTAAGCGGTCGGTAGTCTTGATGAGGACGCGCACAATATCAATATTCTTCCATTCGTTGAAGCCACCGATATTATAGGTGTCGGCGATAGTTCCTTTATGAAAGATAAGGTCGATGGCTCGGGCGTGGTCTTCTACATAGAGCCAGTCGCGCACATTCTCACCCTTGCCATAGACGGGCAATGGTTTGCGGTGGCGGATATTATTGATAAAGAGAGGTATCAGTTTCTCAGGGAACTGATAAGGTCCGTAGTTATTCGAGCAGTTTGTGACGATGACGGGCATACCGTAGGTGTCGTGGAAAGCGCGGACGAAATGGTCTGACGATGCTTTCGATGCAGAGTAAGGTGAATGGGGAGTATATTTTGTTGTTTCAAGGAAGAAGGTGTCGCCGTAAGCGAGGTGGTGTTCGCCTGATGAGGCCTTAGTAGAGAAGGGAGGCTCTATGCCTTCGGGGTGAGTGAGATTGAGTGCGCCGTAAACCTCGTCGGTAGAGATATGGTAGAATAGTTTGCCCTCGTATTTCTCGGGCAGTGATTCCCAATATTGCTTGGCAGCCTGCAGCAGTGATAGAGTGCCGAGTACATTGGTGCGGGCGAAAGTGAAAGGGTCTTTAATTGAGCGATCGACATGGCTCTCTGCCGCGAGGTGAATAACACCGCTGACCTGCTCTTCCTGCATAAGACGGAGCATAGTGTCGATATCGCAAATATCGGCGCGGACGAAGCGGTAGTTCGGCTTATCTTCGATATCACGCAGGTTATTGAGATTACCGGCGTATGTCAGTTTGTCAACATTGATAATGCGGTAGTCAGCGTACTTGTTGACGAATAGGCGGACTACGTGTGAGCCGATGAAACCGGCTCCGCCGGTGATAATAACAGATTTTTTCATAGTCAGAAAGTGGTTTACTTTCCGCGGATTTAAGCGGGGGTATTATTGATTTAAGCGGATTATGAGAAATTATTTCTTTTGTGCTTTGTCAATGATGTTTTTGCACTGTTGTTCGGTTAAATCTTCCGGTTTTGTTCCGCGTGGAATCTTGTAGTTGTTGTTTCCTTGTTTTATATATGCACCGTATCTGCCGTAGAGAACCTGAATATCGCCGAAGATGTGGATAGGTTCTTGGCGGTGCTTATGTTGCTCAATTAGTTGTTTAGCTTCATCGAGAGTGATATTGAGCGGATTGATAGTTTTCGGGATAGAAACGAAGTCGCTATTTATGCGCAGGTAAGGTCCGTATTTAGCACTGCCTACGATTACCTCTTGTCCGTCGATTTCTCCGAGCGAATAAGGCAGGCTGTGTTCGAACAATTCGAGAGCCTCATCGAGGGTGATGGTGTATATTGATTTGCCTGCGGGCAAAGAGGCGAAGCGCGGCTTCTCCTCGCTGTCTGTGGAGCCGAGTTGCACACAAGGTCCGCTTTTTATAATCTTCGTATAGACGGGCAGTCCGGTCTTTGGGTCGTTGCCGAGCAGGTGTCCTGTTATCTTACCTGATGGTACTTGCTCTATGGCGGGGTGGAAAGTCTTGTAGAACTTATCCACGGTATCCGACCATTGCGCATCGCCTTCGGCAATATCGTCGAATGCCTTTTCTGCGTCAGCGGTGAAGTCATAGCTGAGAATATTAGGAAACTGCTCAACGAGGAAGTCGTTGGTGGCACGTCCGAGGTCGGTAGGCAGTAGCCGCTGCGACTCTGCGCCTTCGGTCTCTTTCTTTGTTGTTGCTTTTATCTTTCCGCCGGAGAGTGTGAGGATATGTGCAGTGCGTTGTTTCCCCGGCACATTGGCAGTCTCTACATATTTGCGCGTCTTAATAGTATCGATGATAGTGGCGTAGGTAGAAGGTCTGCCGATGCCCAGCTCTTCCATCTTTCTGACGAGCGAAGCCTCGTTATAGCGTGTCGGAGCTTTGGTGAATGTTTCAGTGGCGGAGGTAGTGGTATTAGCAAGTGCGGTGCCGACGGTGACGGGAGGTATGGTATTGGTCTGCTCGTCCTGTTCGTCATCTGTTGACTGCACATATAGTCGTGTGAAGCCGTCGAAGATTGTTACCTCGCCCGTTGCGACGAAGAGGTATGGCAGAGTGTTACTCGCTGAGTATGGCGAGTGTTCGACGACGGCGGCTATTTCAACGCGTGTTGTTTCTATCTGCGCGTCTGCCATCTGCGATGCCATGGTGCGTTTCCATATAAGGTCGTAGAGGCGTTTCTCGTCGGCAGAGCCGGTGATAGTGCGCTGGTTGATATATGAGGGACGGATAGCCTCATGTGCTTCTTGTGCACCCTTGGCAGTGGTCTTGAAACGACGAGGTTGATAGTACTTCTCCCCGTATTCTGCAAGAATCTCTTGTTTGCTAACGCCGAGAGCAAGATTAGAGAGGTTGACTGAATCGGTTCGCATATAGGTTATGCGTCCTGCTTCGTATAATGCTTGGGCTATGCGCATCGTCTTTGAAACGGGGAAGTGCAATTTTCTTGCTGCCTCTTGCTGCATGGTAGAGGTGGTGAAAGGTGGTGCAGGGGTTTTCTTCCCCGGGCGTTTCTGCACCTCTTGTATCGTGAAAGAGGCGGTGTTGAGAGTGTTAAGAAAAGTGCGGGCTTCGTCTTCGGTGTGGAAACGGTGGTTGAGCTCGGTGTGGAGAGTAAATGTCTCGCCGACCTCGTTTGTGCCGATGAAATCGGCATTGATGCGATATTGTGATGTAACATTGAAATTCTCCACCTCTCTCTCGCGCTCTACGATAAGTCGCACAGCCACCGATTGCACTCTCCCTGCGGATAGTCCCGTTGTTATCTTTCTCCATAGTACGGGCGACAGTTCGAAGCCGACGATGCGGTCAATGACGCGACGCGCCTGCTGGGCATGAACGAGGTTAATGTCTATGTCGCGCGGTTGTTTGATGGCCTCTTTGATAGCATCGGGTGTTATCTCGTGGAAGACGATGCGGTGAGTCTTATCGGCAGGTAACTCGAGCACCTCTTTTAGGTGCCATGCTATGGCCTCTCCCTCGCGGTCTTCATCGGATGCAAGCCAAACAGTGTCTGCCTTATCTGCTTCTGAACGAAGGGAGTTGATAAGATCTATCTTCTCAGGGTCGATGACGTAATTGGGCTCGTAGTGGTTATTGAAATCGATACCTATATTATTTCTTCCGACACCCTCTATATCGCGAATATGTCCTTTGGAGGACATAACATGAAAATCTTTTCCAAGGGCCTTTTCTATGGTCTTAACCTTGCCGGGAGACTCAACAATAACGAGATTTTTGTTCATATTGAGGTAAAATGGATATTAAAAAGTATTTAAGCGACATTTAAACGACATTTCAATGCTATTTAAATGGTAGTGTAACAATTGAGGCAATACTCATACCAAACGGCGGCAAAATTACTATATTTTTTTTAATTGCGCAAATATGGCAAACAATTTTTTGCGTTGCTTGGCGATATACAAATTTATTTGTATCTTTGTTAGATTTTTTTGTACAGGCTGAAAAAAATAATAATTATATATGAATATGCGAGACAGACTACAGAATAGTGCTATTCGTCAGTTGTTGCTATGGCTTGTGATGGTAGTAGCAGGGTTTGCTGTTGTGATGTTAGTGATGGTTGGTGTTGGTGCCATAAAAGGTTCTGTTGTAGGCGGGGTTGGTTTTTTGCGTATGATACAGGCGTTGCAGACTCTGATGCTTTTTATTGTTCCCGCCTTGTGTGCCACTTGGTGTTGGACGCAGACGCCGTTGACGGAGTTGCGGCTTCGTTCGTTGCCGACACGGGTAGAGGCAGTATGGGTGGTAATGCTGATGGTGCTTGCCTCGCCTGCCGTCAATATGCTTGCTAATTGGAATAGTGGTCTGCACCTGCCGGAGGCGTTGCAAAGTTTGGAGCGATGGATGGTGGAGCAGGAGGAAGCGGCTGCACTGCTGACGGAGCAGTTCTTGCAGGCAGATAATGTCGGTGGACTGGTGAGAAATATATGCTTGATGGCGTTGTTGCCCGCATTAGGTGAGGAGTTGACCTTCAGAGGGGTACTTCTGAATATATGCTTAGGTAAGGAATATTCAAAAAAAAGGATGCATCTGTCGGTATGGGCGACGGCTGCACTCTTCAGTTTTATCCATTTTCAGTTTTTCGGTTTTATTCCGCGTCTGTTACTTGGTGTTATGTTCGGCTATTTAGTTATATGGACGGGCAGTATCTGGACATCGATGCTGGCTCACCTGACCAATAATGCGTTGGCTGTTATCACCTATTATATATGTGCCCATTCGTCGTTGGAGAGTGAGGCGGTGGATGCCTTCGGCACGGGTAACACCTTGTGGGTGGGTTTGCTAAGTGCTGTAGTAACGGCGGTTATGTTGTGGTGGTTATGGCGGTTAGGCCGTCGGCATACGGGTAATTAAGCCTTTGCGTTTCGGCGGTCGGCGACGATGAGTAGTGCTTCTTCGAGGATATCCGAGGGTAGGGTGATATCTCTTAGTTGCAGACTGCGGAGCCATCCGGCAACATCTGCCTCTGCCATGGTGCGGAACACTTCTTCCACTCTTTCTCTCTCTTCTTCGGTAAACGAGTCAGCTGACCTGCCTTTCAGCGCGTCTAACTCTTCATCATCGTAATAGACAATGTCCGGTTTGCTGCTGAGTAGGCTGCTGTTCTCGCAGACGGCGTGCCTGCCGCAGCATGTGGTGTCGGCGGGAATAGGAGCATCGGAGGAATCGGTTACTTCCTCGTATTGGGCGTTACTGCTCTTTAACGAGTTGTGCTGCGATAGTGAGGAACGGCGGCGGGCACGAACCTCCGTGGCGATGACGATGAAGAGGCAGAGAAAAACGAAAACTATTATCAGAACGATAGTGGACATGGTGAGTGTTATTCTTCCGGTTCGGCATCGTCTTGCTCGACGACGAGGTTGTCGATGATGAAGTTTTGGCGCTCGGTGGTATTCTTTCCCATATAGAAAGCCATAAGGTCATTAAGAGCATCTTCCTTGCGCAGACTGACTTGATCAAGGCGGATATTTTTCCCGATGAAACCGGAGAATTCTTCCGGTGATATTTCTCCGAGACCTTTGAATCGAGTTATCTCGGGATTCTTGATCTCGCTGATAGCTTTCAGTCGCTCTTCTTCTGAGTAGCAGTAGCGTGTCTCCTGCTTATTCTTAACGCGGAAAAGGGGTGTTTGCAGAATATAGACATGCCCTTTCTTAACGAGGTCGGGGAAGAACTGCAAGAAAAAGGTGAGCATAAGCAGGCGGATATGCATACCATCAACATCGGCATCGGTTGCGATAATAACCTTGTTATAGCGTAGGTCATCGAGACCGTCTTCGATATTAAGGGCTGACTGCAAGCAGTTAAACTCCTCGTTTTCATAAACCACTTTTTTCGTCAGTCCGTAACTGTTAAGCGGTTTGCCTCGCAACGAGAATACGGCTTGCGTGTTGACATCGCGGCTCTTGGTGATAGAGCCTGATGCAGACAATCCCTCAGTGATGAAGATGCTGCTTTCGGCGCGTAGGTCGTCTTCCGATTGCTTCGATGAAAAGGATGGTTTTGCGTCGTTAAGGTGAATACGGCAGTCGCGTAGCTTAGGGTTGTTGAGGAGGTTCTTTTTTGCTCTCTCTCGTGCAAGTTTAGTGACACCGGCGATGGCTTTGCGCTCTTTTTCGGAGTCCTGTATCTTTTGCAACATCACCTGTGCGGTGTCGGGAGTCTTATGGAGGTAGTTATCAAGTTCGCGTTTGACGAAGTCGTTGACAAATTTGTTGATGGAGATACTATCCTCTTTCAGCGACATATCTCTTGATCCGAGTTTGATTTTAGTCTGCGATTCGAATGTCGGTTCTTCTACATTGATGGCTATTGCTCCCACAACGCCGTTGCGTATGTCAGAGAGGTCTTGGTTCTTATTGAAAAATTCCTTTATTGTTTTGCCGATAGCCTCGCGGAAAGCGGCTTGGTGAGTGCCGCCTTGGATAGTGTGTTGCCCATTGACAAAAGAGAAATACTCCTCGCCGGATTGGTCGGTATGCGTAAGAGCAATTTCAATATCCTCACCGGAGAGATGGATGATAGGATAGAGAGGCTCGGATGTCATGTTTTCCCGAAGCAGATCTAAGAGACCGTCTTTGCTGACGAATCGTTTGCCGTTATATTTGAGAGTAAGACCGGTGTTGAGATAGGAATAGTTGCGCAGCAGCATTTCAATATATTCGCTGCGGAACTGATAGTTTTCAAAAAGTCCTTTTGTGTCGTCGGGCTGGAACTCAACGTATGTTCCCCGCGGCTGATTGTCGGTGTTGTCAAGAATACCACTGTCGCAGACGATGTGACCTTTCGAAAATTCTGCCCGTCGGTGTTTCCCTTCTCGAAACGACTCTACTACGAACCGTTCTGACAGTGCATTAACGGCTTTTGTGCCGACGCCGTTCAGTCCGACCGATTTCTTGAATGCCTTAGTGTCGTATTTACCACCTGTATTAAGTAGCGATACGGCATCAATCATCTTGCCGAGAGGTATGCCTCGCCCGTAGTCGCGAACCGTAACTTTGCCGTGTTCAATGCCTGTCTCCACCGTAACTTCTATCACCTTGCCCTCGCCCATGCGATATTCGTCGATAGAGTTATCGATGGTCTCTTTTATCAGCACATAGATGCCATCGTCAGAGTGGCTACCGTCGCCCAATTTGCCAATATACATACCCGGGCGACGACGAATATGCTCGCGGTCGTCAAGATGAACAATATTATCATCGTTATACTGCGCTTGTTGCTCGTTTTCTATCAGCACTTTTTCGTCCATAAAAACATCTCTTAATCTTTTTGCAAAATTACTAAAAAAAACGCATTCAGCAAATATTAGTGGTAAAAATTTCGTCCCACATTTGTGCGTTTCACCACATATATCCGTATTTTACCACATTAGCAGTACACTTTTACCATAAATTTGTCTATCAACCGCAAAATTGGTACTTTTGCATTGTTTTATGCGCAGGCGAAAAGGTTTGTGCAACAAGAGGAATTAAATTTAAACAAAATAAGATTATGGCAACACCAACAAAACATTTTTTTGAGTATTTTAACGAGCGTATTCCTCAGAATTGGAATGAACCGGCTCTTACCGATTATGACGGAACTCATAACTACACCTTTGGTCAGATGAGTGAGCGAATGACCCGTCTGCAACTGCTGCTTGAAGAGGCGGGTCTGCGCCGTGGAGACAAGGTCGTCGTTTGTTCGAAGAACTGCGCTAACTGGGCAGTCTCTTTCCTCAGCATAGCCGCCAACAGGGGCGTTATCGTTTCTGTTATGGATGCTTTCATCGGGAAAGATATTGAGAAGCTGACAAATCACTCTGATGCGAAAGCGATGTTCGTAGGGGAGTCGATTTGGAAAAAGATTGATATAAAGAACATGCCGGAGGTAGAGTTGGTTGTTTCTACCAATGAGTTCGAGGTGCTGTATGCTAAATCGGATGTTCAGGCAAATGCGTTAGAGAGAGCAGAGAAGCGTTTTGCGGAATTATATCCTGCCGGTCTGAGTAGCAAGGATATCCATTTTCCGACAGATAACTTAGAGGAGTTAATGATGATTAACTATACCTCAGGAACGACAAGCGAGCCGAAGGGTGCTATGCTCTCTTACCGTAACATATCTGCTAATGTACATTTTTCACAAGAGACTATACCTAATCATGCGGGGTGGAGCGAGGTTTGTATGCTTCCGCTTGCACACATGTTCGGTATGACGATTGAGTTCTTGTATCAGGTGGCGGGCGGATGTCATGTATATTTTCTGAGCAAGACTCCGTCACCGTCAGTGTTGATGAAGGCATATTCTGAGACGCATCCGTATATGATTTTGACGGTACCTCTCGTTTTGGAGAAGATATTTAAGGCAAAAATCTTCCCCGCCTTGGAGAAGCCGATGGTTAAGTTCTTATGGAACACACCGTTGCTTTGCAAGATTGTAGAGAAGAAGTTATACAAACAACTGATGACCGCCTTCGGCGGTAACCTCATTTGGCTTATCACGGGTGGGGCTGCGTTGAATGGTGAGGTGGAGAAGATTTTCCGCCGCATCAAGTTCCCGTTGGTTGTGGGTTATGGTATGACGGAGGCAGGTCCTCTAATCTGCTATGAGGAGTGGTATCGTGAGGTGCAAGGTTGCTGCGGCGTTTGCGTAACACGTAACGAGTTGAAGATTGACTCGGAAGATTCGAAGAACAAAGTGGGTGAGATTTTGTTCCGCGGCGAGCATGTTATGATGGGTTATTATAAGAATCCTGAGGCAACGGCTGCTGCTATTGATAAGGACGGATGGTTGCACACGGGCGATTTGGGCACTATTGACGAGAAGGGCAGACTCTTTATCCGAGGGCGTTCAAAAGCGATGATACTATCGTCAAATGGTCAGAACATTTACCCTGAAGAGGTTGAGGATAAGATAAATAACTTACCGGGTGTTGTGGAGTCGGTACTCGTGCAGAGGGACGGTAGCAAGTTAGTGGCTCTCGTGTTTGCAGATGAGAAGTTTGACTTGAAGGGCAAGACGATGGAGGAGCAGATGCGCGAAAATCTTGTCACTTTGAATGCTCAACTGCCTGCTTACTCTCATATAGCGGAGATAGAACTCGTAAAGGAAGAGTTTGAAAAAACGCCGAAGCGTAGCATAAAGCGCTTTATGTATAAGTAAGATTATCATAAAGCCGCACTATTTGAAAGCCACCGCAAAGGTGGCTTTTTTGTTAGGCGAATATGCCGTTAGTGATACTGCAATCGGAGAGAGTTGAAGTCGGCAAGATGGTATAGCCATACAACGCAAATGACCGATTCCGGGAAGGAGAATAAAGGAGAGAAAATTAGGAATACATTTTTCCTTCGATGCGGTTGACGAGGCTGACGGGTAGCAGTTTAGCAGCGAGGCAGAGGAGGCGGTAGGAGAAACCTCCTATATAAAAGGAGTGCAGGCAGCGGGTGGTAGCCATACGGTAAAGAATATTTGCCATTTTGTCGGGTTTCATTCCGTTTCGCTCATCCTTTTCCATTGCTTCTACTGCACTATTTGCATTGAGATAGATATCGCTACCTTTTATGCTTTTCTCTCGGGCATCGGTGAAGCCTGTACTTACATCGCCCGGAAGCAGGCATGCTACTTTTATTCCGAAGGGGCGAACTTCATTCTGCAGCGTCAGCGCAAGGGCGTTGACTGCTGCTTTGGATGCGGAGTAGAAGGCTTGGTAGGGTACAGGCAGTAGTCCGGCGACGCTGGATGTGAAGAGAAGTCTGCCGCCGCGTTGTTGCCGCATAGTCGGCAAGACGGCCTTCGCGAGATTGAAGGCTCCGAAGAAATTGACATCGAAGAGGTGCTTGGCATCGGCGGTAGTGGTAAACTCGGTTGGTCCGCTTATTCCGAAACCGGCGTTGCTGATGACAACATCGAGGCGTTGCTCGTGTCGAAGAACCTCATTGACGGCATCGATGCAACTTTGCTCATCGGTTACATCGCAGAATATATGGGTGATTCCATCTCCTGTTACGCCGTGGCGTGAGAGGTCATAGACGTGATAGCCTTTCTTTGCAAAAAGAAGAGCAGTGGCTCTGCCGATACCACTGCTACCACCTGATATGATTAGAGTTTTCATCGTTAGAAACTGAAATCCTTTGAAACGCCTTTTAGCATTATCTTACTGATGATATCTACAGCCTCGTCGATGACTGGTTCGGTGTGAGTAGCCATTAATGTTGTGCGCAACAGACATTCGCCTTCGGGGACGGCAGGTGCTATCACGGGGTTGACATATACTCCCTCATTGAACATCTTCTTTCCATACCAAAGGGTGTCGAGGGTTTGATAAGTGAAGATAGGAACGATAGGCGTGGGGGCATCAATAATTTTCACCCCTGCTTCGTGTAGTCCTTTGCGGAAATAGTCTGCTATACTATGCAGATGTTTCACAATACCGGGATTTTGCTGCAAGCGGTGCAGTGCGGCGAGAGCCGTTGCCGTGGAAGCCGGGGTAAGTGAAGCAGAGAAGATAAAAGGTCGGCTCACATGCCTCAGGTAATCTGCGACGGCGTTATTTGTCAGCATACATCCGCCTATTGAGGCAAGCGACTTGGAAAAGGTGAGCATAGTGATATCCACCTTGTCGGTCAGTCCGAAATAAGCTGCGGTACCTCTTCCGCCTTCGCCGAGTACTCCAAAGCCGTGCGCATCGTCCACCATCACTCGTGCCCCGTATTTTTCTGCGAGTGCCACTATTTCGGGTAGGCGGCAAATGTCGCCGCGCATAGAGAAAACGCCATCGGTAACGATAAGGCATCCGGCATCCTCGGGTACTTTTTGCAGTTGTGCTTCGAGGTCTGCCATATCGGAGTGCTTATATCTGAGCATAGTGGCATCGCTCAGTTTGCAGGCATCGTAGATAGAGGCGTGGTTCTCGCGGTCGTTAATGATATAGTCGTGTCTTCCAGTAACGGCGGAGATGATGCCAAGGTTGGTCTGAAAACCGGTTGAGAAGGTGATGGCGGCATCGTAGCCGGTGTATGCTGCCAGCTCTGCTTCTAACTGCAGGTGCAGGTCAAGTGTGCCGTTGAGAAAACGGCTACCTGAGCAGCCCGTGCCGTATTTGCGCATAGCGGCGAGACCTGCCTCAATAACGACGGGGTCTTCCGTAAGACCGAGGTAGTTATTAGAGCCGAGCATAATACGCCGCTTCCCCTCCATATTAACTTCAGGGGCCTGCTTACTCTGCAACTCGTGGAAATAAGGATATATATCTAACTCTCTTACTCGATTAAGAAGTTCGAAGTTGCATTTTTGGAAAAGGTCAATCATAAGGACGATTTACGGATGTACAAAATACGATTTACAATGAGCGAAGGTTGATTTTGGTAAGGAATAAAATACTAACCCGCGAGGTGAACACATTGTTGCACCTCGCGGATTGTGGCAATTATAACACATTAAGTTCTTTGAGCACGGCGGTCGTCTTGCGTACAGCGGCTTCCGAATCTTTCAGTTTTTGAGCCTCTTCCGGAGCAAGATGAATCTCAACGATACGCTCAATACCGTTTCTGCCGATGATACAGGGAACGCCGATAGTGATATCGTGCATACCGTATTCGCCTTCGAGAGCGGCGGAGCAAGGAATCATCTTCTTTTGATCTTTGATGATAGCCTCTGCTACGGACGAGGCGGCGGCTCCCGGAGCCATCCAAGCGGAAGTGCCGAGCAGGCCGGTAAGAGTAGCACCGCCTACCATAGTTGATTTAACTACTTGCTCCAACTCTTCTTTCGTAAGAAACTCGCTAACAGGAATACCTTTGTAGGTAACGTAGGAAGTGAGCGGGATCATAGTTGTATCGCCGTGTCCGCCGATAACGAAGCCGTCAACATCATTAGCGTTGCAGTGCAGAGCCTGCGAGAGGAAGTATTTCAGACGAGCAGAGTCAAGAGCACCGCCCATACCGATAACGCGGTTGCGAGGCAGACCGAGGCTGTGGAGAGCGAGGTATGCCATGGTGTCCATAGGATTGGAAACAACGATAAGGATTGCGTCAGGAGAATATTTGAGGGTGCTGCTCGCTACATTCTTCACGATACCGGCATTAACGCCAATCAGTTCTTCGCGAGTCATACCCGGCTTACGGGGCAGACCTGAGGTAATGATGACCACATCCGAGCCGGCAGTCTGCGAATAATCGTTGGTAACGCCGTTAACAACGGTATCGAAACCCATCAGTTGGGCTGTCTGCATAATATCCATAGCCTTACCCTCGGCAAGACCTTCCTTGATGTCAATAAGGCACACCTCATTGGCTACTTCGTTTACTGCCAATACATTGGCACAAGTGGCACCTACATTTCCGGCACCGACAACGGTAACTTTTGACATATTTATAATTATTTTTAGTTATTAATTCGTTCAAACAAATGTATCTTTGATACATAAAACTTTGCAAAATTACTTCTTTTTTCGTTACCGCGCAAGAATATTTGTGATTTTTTGGACTCGCAAGTGTGTAATTATGCGTTTTTTTGCAAAAAAAAGCGTATTTGTTGTATAGAAAAAAAAAATGTTGTATCTTTGCACATACTAACCATCGGGCTTTACAGCCTTTTGCATTATGGATAAATCCGACTTGTATAATCGTCTTTTTCATTCAGAGAAAACAATCTATCCCGCACTTGCTGCTATGTCAAGTTATGTGGTTGAGAGTTCAATGCTTTTGACTGACATGATTTCGCAAGACTCCGACCATCATCGTCAAGAAGACACATATGACCGCATCAAGATGCTCGAATCGGAGTGCGATGTGCTCGCAACTGAGATTTTTGATCGTCTTAATGTAACATGGTTTTCTCCCCTTCCGAAGCAAGATATTCATGCCTTGTGTGATTCGCTTGATGATGTGATAGATAACATCAATGTTTCTGCAAAGCGAATGATGCTTTATAATCCTCGCACTATGGGCAATCAGACGATGCACATGGCAGAGATTGTGATTGAGTGTACGAAGTTGATTCAGAAGATTTTTAACGATTTGAATATCTTAAAACGCGAGCCGGGTAGGGCACTGGAAATATGCAATCGTATTCACGAGTTGGAGCATGAGGGGGACGATGTATATGGCTCTTTTGTACAGGAGTTGTTCGAGTCAGATACGGAGGCGTTAGAGGTTATAAAAATCAAAGAGATAATGTCCTCTCTTGAGTCAGCAACCGATTGTGCCAACAAAGTGGGCAAGACTCTAAAATCTATTTTGGTTAAGAAAAAATAAGGCAGTGAAGCAGAAAGAAACAGATAGCAAAAAGTCAGATAAGAAAATCCGAAAGCGTTTCTCGCAAACCAATTTCGGGTTTATGATTATATCATGTGTGGCAGCATTGGCGGTAGTGGTGTTGCTTGTGTTAGGCACGCTGTTTTGGTTGGACAGCTACACCCGCCATGGTGAAGAGTATGATGTGCCTGATATAGTGGGTATGTATATTGATGAGGCAGAGATGATTGTGGCGCAACAGGGGATGCGTGTGCAAGTTATCGATTCTACTTATTCTCGCCGCGTCCCGCTCGGATCGATAGTTGATCAAAGTCCTAAGGCTGAATCAAAGGCGAAAGAAGGTAGGGCTATATATGTTATTGTAAATGCAAAGTCGGTGAGGACTGTGCCGGTGCCTAATCTAAGGGATGTGTCATATCGGCAGGCGGAGGCTAATTTACAATCGTTAGGATTTGAGGTTGGGGAAATAGAATATGAACCGTCGGTATATAAAGATCTTGTGCTTGACATAAAGCACGATGGGGAGGTAGTGGAGCCCGGTACAAGAGTACAGGAGGGAGAACTGCTCACTCTCGTTGTCGGCTTCGGACAGGGAACAGAACAGGTCAAAATTCCCGATTTGATCGGAAAAACGAAGTCAGACGCCCGCATTACCTTATTGCGGAACAGACTTATTCTCGGCTCTATTGATTATGATGTAGAGAGGACGGCGGAAAACGATTCACTATTTGTGGTATATGAGCAGTCTCCTCGTGCAGAACAAGACATACTGGAAGGTTCAAGAGTGGATATTAAGATGACCACTTCGCTTGAGAAAGCTGCCACAGCAGCCACTCACCATGACGAGGAAGAATTTTTCTGATGGATTACATAGAACAGACAGACGAACTCTACGAGCGCTGGAGTCTTCAAGCAGACCTCGGTCAAGCCCCCTTGCGTGTAGATAAGTTTGTGTTTGAGCACATGGGCGGTACTTCTCGTACTCGTATTCAGAAGGCAGCCGACGAGGGGCAGATATGGGTAAACGGGAAGGCAGTACCCGCCGGTTATAAAGTGAAAGCGCAGGATGTAGTGCAGGTTATGCTTGACCATGAGCCTGTTGATTACACTATTGAGCCTGAGGATATACCTATAGAGGTAGTATATGAGGACGAGTATCTTCTTGTCGTCAATAAGCCGGCGGGAATGGTTGTGCACCCCGGGTGTGGCAATTATAACGGCACCTTGCTGAACGCCGTTGCTTATCATCTTAAAGACAGCACCCCTTCTTTTGATGCTAATAGTCCGGATATGGGACTTGTCCATCGTATCGATAAGGATACGAGCGGACTGCTTCTTATTGCAAAGACATCGGAGGCGAAGACTAATCTGTCGTTTCAATTCTTCCATCACACAACTCGCCGCACCTACAATGCTCTTGTGTGGGGCAACTTCTCTGAGAATGATGGCACAATTGAGGGTGCTTTGGGTCGCGAGACGCGTGACCGTACCGTCTATCGCGTCTGGGACTTGGAAGATAATCCGCATGCAAAAGAGGCGATAACGCATTACCGCGTGTTGGAAAGGTATCCGTATTGTACCTTAGTGGAGTGCATATTAGAAACGGGCAGGACGCATCAGATAAGAGTGCACATGAAGCATATAGGGCACCCGCTTTTTTGCGATGAAAAATACGGAGGAAAGGAAGTCTTGAGAGGATTACCAACGCAAAAATACCATGCTTTTGTGCAGAATTGTTTTGCTCTTTGTCCTCGTCAGGTTTTGCATGCCTGCACTCTCGGTTTTCGCCATCCCGTGACGGGTGAAGAGATGGATTTTACCGCCCCGTGGCCGGCAGATTTTAGCAATGTAATAGAAAAATGGAGACATTATGAACCGAATACTTTGGGCTGACGATGAGATAGACCTTCTCAAACCATATATCATTTATCTTGAAGAGAAAGGTTATGAGGTGCTGACTGTTAATAACGGTGAGGACGCTGTGGATATGTGCCAGAGAGAGGCGGTGGATATTGTTTTCCTTGACGAAAATATGCCCGGTTTGAGTGGTTTGGAGACGCTGGTGGATATTAAGCAGAGGCATCCCGCTTTGCCCGTTGTTATGATAACAAAATCAGAGGAGGAGAATCTAATGAATCAGGCAATAGGTGAGCAGATTGCCGATTATCTGATCAAGCCCGTCAACCCATCGCAGATTCTGCTATGTCTGAAAAAGCATATTCATAAGAAAGCCATCATTGAGGAACACGCTAATACGGGTTATCGAGAGGAGTTCTCTGACATAGGTTGGATGATTACTTCCGCTACTACTCTTGCGGAGTGGCAGGCAGTGCAGAGGACGCTGACAAAATGGGAGATGCAATTAGACGATGCCGGTAGCAATATGCGGGAGATGCTACAGATGCAGAGGAAGGAGGCTAATAAGGCATTTGCGAAGTTTATTCAGAAGAATTATCTCTCGTGGCTTCAGAGACGTAGTCTGTCTTTAAATAGCATTTTTACGGCAGTGCAAAAATCAGAGGGGCAGGATGATGTGCTGCTTTCGCCGGATATTTTTAAGAAGAAAGTCTTTCCGTTGCTCGATGAGGGCGATAAGGTGTGCCTTGTGGTGATAGACAATTTTCGCTACGACCAGTGGAAGACTATAGAACCGCTTGTTTCAGAGTTTTTTACGGTTCGCGAAGATGAGATATGCACTTCTATCTTGCCGACTGCAACGCAGTATGCCCGTAACGCTATTTTTTCGGGTCTGTTACCTGCACAGATACAGGAGATGTTTCCGCAGTACTGGGTAGAGGAAGGAGATGATGATGGTAAGAATATATACGAGGAACAACTGCTGCAAACATTGATAAAACGCTATCGTCGCAAAGAAGAGCCGGAATATTACAAGGTGTTGGATTCCGACTTTTTTGAGAGGGTGATAAGCAAGATATCGAGTCATAAGAACTCGTTGTCGGTGGTGGTTATCAATTTTATTGACATGCTTTCTCACAGCCGTACGGAGAGCAAGATGATGCGAGAGTTATGCTCAGATGAGTCGGCGTACCGCTCTCTTACGCTTTCGTGGTTTCAACATTCGCCTACCCGGCGCTTTTTCGAGTGTCTGTCGAAGTTAGGATATAAAGTGGTATTGACTACGGATCACGGTACGGTGCGAGTAGAGACTCCCGTATTAGTGTTGGGTGATAAGAACACCAATACTAATCTTAGATATAAGGTCGGGAAAGCACTTTCGTGCAAGTCAAAAGATGTGTTCCTGATGGAGCATCCAAAGCAGTACGGACTAACTTCGCCGAACCTCTCTTCTACATATCTTTATGCTACGGCAAATGACTTCTTCGGTTATCCGAATAACTTCAACTATTACGCCCAATATTATACCAACACTTTCCAGCACGGCGGTATCTCGTTGGAGGAGATGCTTATTCCGCTCATAACTCTTGACCCGAAATGAGCAAGACGCTTGCAATAGTGCTGCATAATGTCCGTGCATCGGAGAAAGTGTCGATAGTGCACCTTCTGACGCGAGAATACGGGCGGAAGGCTTATTATGTATATGGGGGAAAAAGAAAGGGTAAGGCGGTGTTGTTCACACCTCTCGCACTGTTGGAGATTGACGACAAGCATAAGCCGAATAGAGAAACAGGTACACTGCAAGATTTCTCGCTTACCTATATTCCGCAAAGCATCACAACTGATATCCGACGTACAACAATCGCCCTATTCATCGCAGAAATACTATATCGAACGATAACTCAACCGGAAACGGATATTCAACTTTTTGATTTCGTAAAGGATACAGTTATACGTCTCGATACCGCACTTGTACCCGAAAACACTCATATTGCTTTTCTAATTGATTATATAGCCCTGCTTGGTTTTGCAATAGATAGAGAGTCAGCGGATAATGCAGGTTTGGTCAGGAGTATCGAGAAACAGAATTGCTCGAGGCAGGAGAGGCAGACGCAGTTAGACGAATTGATGCAGTATTACAGCAGACATATACCGAATTTTGTGATTCCTAAATCATTAGATGTGCTGAAGCAGGTGTTTGATTGATTAAATGTCACAGCCGAAACACATATTACGCAAGACCTTCAATGCGGTTCTTATCATAGGGGCGTATGCCTTTTTAGCATATACTCTTCTCACTTTTGACGATTATCCGTCTCTGTTTGCGCATTTTCGTTCAGCGGGTTTATTTGAGTGGGGTTGTCTCTTGTTTGCTCTTTGTCTTGTTCCCATCAATATCCTTTGTGAGGCGTGGAAATGGCGTTATCTGCTTCATGACCTTGCTCCGATGGATATTGTTGAGGCTCAGCGTCAGGTGTATCTTGGTGTTGTAGGTGCTTTCTTTACCCCCGAGCGTCTTGGCGATTATCCTACACGTGTTACCCGCATAGAGGATAAGAACGTATGGCTTCCTGCTATAGCATTGGGATTTATAGGTTCGATGTCGCTTTCAACAGTCAATATTCTTGGTGGTACACTGTCGCTTCTGTTTAGCGGCATAACGATAGGCGGGGTCAGTCGCAGTACGGCGTTTACTTTGGCGGCGGCATTACTTCTTTTCTTCCTCGTTTGCATATTCCTTTTACCGCATTTGTCGGGACGGTTGCTCGTGTGGTATGATAAGCGTCATTCGAACGATAAAAATATCGATGCAATCGGTGATAAACCTTCTTATATCCGCAGTATGTTAGAGGCTTTGACACATTTTAAGCCTCGCCAGTTTCCGACTCTTGTAGGAATGTCGTTGTGTAGGTATTTAGTATATGCCACTCAACTCGTATGTGCATTAGTGTTCTGCGGTATAGAGTTAGAACCGAAGATGCTGCTTGTTATAGTGCCGATTCATTATTTCTTTGTTACTTTGATGCCGAGTGTTCCCGCTGCCGATGCTGCGGTAAGGGGAAGTGTAGGGGCATTGGTTTTTTCGTACTTCACGCCAAATACTGCGGGTGTGGCGATAGCCGCTATTTTGCTTTGGCTGCTCAACAGTATGATACCTATGTTTATCGGCACTTTTATGCGGAAAAAATGAACAATAATGATTTTATGCTTGCGTAATTCAGTGATATTTTATAACTTTGCGAGAATAATATAAAATAATTTAATACACAATACCATGAACCTATCTTTTCAACTTAACTATCGTGCTGCATGGGGCGAGACCTTATGCGTTATTGAGTGTAGCGACAGCGGTCTCGGATGGAGTGAGTCGCAGCCGCTTTGTATGACCTGCCACGGGGGCGATTTTTGGGAAGTAACAGTTCCTGTGGGTAATTTTACAGGTGAGTTAGCATATAGATATGCCCTTCGTCATAAAGACGGTTCGTTTGTTTACGAGAAGGGCAAAGAGAGAAGAGTGATACTGACAGAGGGTGATTCGATTGCAATCATGCGTGATTCATGGCAGGCTCCGAATCTTGACCTTACTTTCTCATCTGCTGCTTTTATGGATGCTCTATTCCGTCGCGTGAAGCCGTCTCGCAGAAAAGCACCTAAGGGTAATGTGCGTTTTTCTGCATATATCCCGCAGGTGTTGCCGACGCAAGGTGTGGCGATTATAGGTAATGTACCCGAACTTGGCGAGTGGGACCCTGACCGCAAGGTTGTTTTGTCAGATAACACCTTTCCCGTGTGGAAAGCCGATGTAGAGATAAAGGGTGCTTCGGATATTGAATATAAGTATGTTATCTATGAACTTGCTTCAGGTGACCTTGTAGATACCGAGCATGGTGAGAACCGCCATGTATGGGGTATAATGAAGGATGTGGTGATAATGCAAAATGACCGTGCCTTCCGTCATAATCGTGCAAAATGGAGAGGCGCGGGCGTGGCAGTACCTGTGTTCTCACTCAGGTCGGCAAGCGACTTCGGTATAGGTGAGTTCCTCGATTTGAAACTGCTTGCAGACTGGGCAGTGGCAACGGGACAGAAGATGATACAGACACTTCCTATCAACGACACAACGCTCACGCATACCAACTATGATTCGTATCCGTATAATGCAGTGTCAGTGTTCGCTTTACATCCTATTTATATCAATATTGAGCGAATGGGCAAACTGACGCCTGAGATGAAAAAGTCTTACAAGGCAAAGCAGAAACAACTGAACAACTTGCAGTTTGCTGATTATCAGAATGTGTATAACGAAAAAAGCAAATATTTCAAGGCACTCTTCGAGGCTGACGGTAAGGCTCTATTCAAAACCAAGGAATACAAGAATTTCTTTAAGAAGAATGAGGAATGGTTAGAACCTTATGCAGCGTTTATGTCGAAGCGCGATGCAGAGCCGAAAGAGTATTATTTCTTCTTGCAGTATCATGCTGACTTGCAATTATCTGAGGCAGTGGCGTACGCGCACAGTGTTGGTGTTGCGATGAAGGGCGATATTCCTATCGGTATCTCTCCTGATTCGGTTGATGCTTACACTAATCCAGAGATCTTCAATCTCAATGCCTCCGCCGGAGCTCCGCCGGATGACTTCTCTATATCAGGTCAGAACTGGGGCTTCCCTACTTATAACTGGGAGGAGATGGCGAAGGATAATTATCGCTGGTGGAGACGCCGTTTCCTGAAGATGCAAGATTATTTCGATGCTTACCGAATTGATCATATTCTCGGTTTCTTCCGTATATGGCAGATGCCGAAGACCGCCGTTTGGGGACTATGCGGACATTTCTCGCCCGCTATGCCGTATTCGATGCAAGACCTTTGGAATATGGGAGTGCAGACCGATCGCGATCGTCTTGTAAAGCCGTATATCCGTGCTCATTTCTTAGGCGATGTATTCGGATATGATACAGAGTATGCGAAGGAGCATTTCCTTAACACCAATGACGGAAATATATTCTGGTTTAAAGATGAGTTCAACACTCAGAAAAAGGTGGAAGAATATTTTGCGCGTCTTAGCGATGCAAAAAATAATAAGGACGCTATGAAACCTGAGCAGTTGGAGAATATTAAGCAAGGACTTATGTATCTGCACTGCGAGGTTATGTTCGTTGAAGATCAGCGCAATCCTGAGCTGCTTCATCCTCGTATTGCTCTTTATCAGAGCCACTCTTATACAGACCTGCCCGATGAGCAGAAAGGTGTGATGATGAATATTCACAATGACTATTTCTATCGTCGTCACAACGATTTCTGGTATAATTCAGCGATGAGCAAATTACCTGCTCTGATAGGTGCTACCAATATGCTTGTATGCGGTGAGGACCTTGGTATGGTGCCTGATTGTGTGCCTGCCGTTATGCATGAGTTGCAGATTCTCTCTCTTGAGATACAGCGTATGCCGAAAAATCCGAAGGTTAGTTTCGCTCATCCTGCCGATGCTCCTTATCTGTCAGTTTGCACAACGGGTACTCACGATACTAATCCGCTTCGCGCATGGTGGAGAGAGGATCGCGCAGTGACGCAGCGTTTCTATAGCGAGCAGATGGGCTGGTGGGGCGATGCGCCCGAAGATATGTCGCCGGAGATTGCTGAGTTTATTGTTAATCAGCACATGTATTCGCCTGCGATGTGGGTAATTCTGCCGCTGCAAGATTGGCTTGCTATAGATAGCAAGGTGCGCATTGATGATCCGGAGGCAGAGCGCATAAATATTCCTTCTAATCCGAGGCATTTCTGGAAATATCGCATGCATCTTACCTTAGAGAAACTGCTCAAAGAAGATCTGTTTAACCGCCATGTACGCTCGCTTACTGCTCGCAGAACGAGATAAAGAAATGAGATGTTGCGGACAAAACACTACCGCTATCACTGTTAGGAACAAGAAATTAGAAATTATAAATTAGAAAATGAACAACAAACCTATTTGCAATTTATTCAACACTCGGCGCGTGCGCCGAGTTGTTGCGGTTTATGCCGCTCTTTTGTGCAGCACCTTACTTTTTGCCGCAGATCGTGCCCACACACTGAAGGTTTATAACTGGGCGGATTACATCGATATGGAGAATGTTCTTAACACTTTCCCCGAATGGTATAAAGAGCAGACGGGAGAGACGGTAGAGATTATTTATCAGACCTTTGACATCAACGAGTCGATGCTGACAGAGATTGAGGTCGGCAAAGAAGATTACGATGTTGTTTGTCCGTCAGAGTATATTATTGAAAGGATGCTTCGTCAAAATCTATTGCAGAAGATTCAGAAAGAATTGATACCTGACGATATTAATTATTTTGATAATGTTGCGCCCTTTGCTATTGATAAATTTCAGCAGATGGCGCCGGAAGGAGTATCTGCTGCGGATTATACGGTAGGCTATATGTGGGGAACAACAGGTTGGCTCTATAATAGTGCTTTCGTCAGTGTTGACGATTTGCATAGTTGGGGTGCTCTGACCGACCCGAAGTTCAAAGGTCGTATTTTCGTGAAAGATGCTTTCCGCGATATTTACTCGGTGCTTGTGTTGTATGCCTACCGAGAGGAGATAGCAGCCGGTGAGGTGACCCGCGATGAGTTAGTGCGTTATATAACGCCCGAAAGGATTGCTCGAGTAGAGGCAGTGCTGACCGAGGCGAAGGATAATATAGCGGGCTGGGAAGTGGATTTTGGAAAGGAAGAGATGACGAAGGGCAAGACTTGGCTTAATCTGAGTTGGTCAGGTGATGCTGCGTGGGCTATTGAGGAGGCAAAGGAGGTGGGCGTTAACCTTGAGTATGTTATTCCGGAAGAAGGCTCTAATGTATGGTTTGATGGTTGGGTTATACCTATTTATGCTCAAAATACCAAGGCCGCCACATTCTTCATTGACTATATGTGTAAGCCGGAGAATGCTATCTATAACATGGAGGAGATAGGTTATGTGTCGGTTATAGCAACGCCTGAGATTCTTGAGTGGGCTAATGATGAAGAAGAATGGGAAGAGACGATAGATGCCGCTTATTTCTTCGGCGAAGGAGCAGAGGCTGTTCACTTGAATCCTGTATATTATCCCGACGGGGCAATAATTAAGAAGTGTGCTCTGATGCACGATGCAGCAGATCAGACCGAGGCGCTTATCTCTATGTGGAATAGGGTGAAAGGTGATAATATGTCAATGGGAATAATAATATTCTTGTGCGTGGTTATAGTTGCCGCAGTGGCGTATTTCGTTGTATCAAAGAATAATAATCGTCGTCCGAGTAAGAAGAGAAGAAGATAAATGAATGTGCGAAGGACTGCTTTCGCTAATGTACTGCTTCGCCAAGTGCGAAGTAAGTGCAAGGGAGAAATAATGTGATATCAAAATAGTGATGAAAAGGCTGTATTCAGTAATAGCGGTTGTGGTGATGAGCATGTGTGCTTTTGGTCAGCAATCAGCGGTGTATGCTTCCGGCGATATGCCGTTGACTGAGGGCATACGCCTTTACCATGCCGGACATTTTGCCGCCTCGCAGCGCGTACTGCAAGATTTCCTTGAAGAGGAAGGAATAAGTGAGCATGAGCGGGATGAGGCAGAGTTTTTCTTTGTTGCCAATGCTTTCGAGTTGCGACAGAAGAATGCTAATAAGCAGGTAAAAGAGTATATAAAAGAGCATACGTACTCGCCTTATCTTTCAGAGTTGCATTTTATGCAGGGCGTGCTTGCTGCGGAGCGTAAGCGTTTTCGTCAAGCGCAGAAGGAGTTAGATCAGGCGCAGTCTAAAGATCTATTCCGGCAGCATGTTGATGCCTGCCTTTTCTATAAGGGTTATTCATTCTTACATCTGCAAGAGCCGCGTTCGGCACTGACCTTCTTTAATATGCTTCACGGCAAAGAGGAAAGTCTTTATTATTTGCAATCACGCTATTATTATGCCTATTGTCAGTACTCGCTCGGCAATTATATTAAAGCACTTCCCGATTTCCTTTTTGCGGAGCAGACGAGTCAGTACAAGAGTATTGCTCCTTATTATATAGTGCAGATTTTCTATGCTCAGCAGCAGTATGAAGATGCTCGTCAGAGGGCAGAAGAGTTGCTGCAAGAATATCCCGCTAATGATAACAACTGCGAGCTATATCGCATACTTGGCGAGATTTATTATCATCAAGGCGACTATCAGAAGACTATTGACTATCTCAAAAAATACAGCAATACTGCAGATAAGCAGAATATAACTCTTGTGAGGGAAGACCTATATATGCTCGGTATGAGTTGTTATGAGTTAGAGAACTATGCAGATGCCAAGGAATATCTTAAAAAAGTAAAACTTGAGAATGATTCCCTCTCTCAGTCAACGCAGTATCATCTCGCCAATGCTATTGTTAAGACGATAACGGATGATAATCGTTCTGTTTCGCTCACTCAGGCGAAAGTTTATTACGCGGCAGCGATGCGTATGCCTTATTCGGCAAAGTTGAAGGAAGAGTCGATGTATAACTATGCTCTCACCACATACCAGTCGTCAACTGCATTAGGAGAATCGGTAACTGCCTTTATGGATTTCTTGAAGGCGTATCCTAAGTCGCAGCATAGGTCGGATGTATATTCTCTTCTTTCCGATGCTTTTATGACCACAAAGAATTATGGTGCGGCACTTGATGCTCTTGCGAAAATTGACAATCCTGACAAGAAGATGCTTGAAACGATGCAATATCTGCGCTACCAGCTCGGATATGATGCGTTTATGCAGAGTAAGCATGCCAACGCCATTACTTATTTTGATGCCGTTCTGTCTAACAGTTCTGATGTGCGACTTGTTTCGTCCAAGGATAATCGCACATACAAGACCGAAGCATTGTTCTTGAAGGCGGAGTCAGAGTTCCGCTTGCAACAATATGCTTCTGCTGCCTCCACGATGGCAGATTTTCAGGCGCAGCCAAATGCGGGGCAGAGTAAGAATTATGAGGTAGCGCAGTATCTTGAAGGGTATATTCATTTTCAGCAGAAAGATTATAAGAAAGCTGAGCAATCGTTCCTCGGCTTCTTGCAGGTTGCGGATAAACGTGAGGCGACATACGCCGATGCTCTCAACCGCATCGGCGACTGCTATTTCTCTCAACGCGATTTCGTCAAGGCGGAGAGTTATTATGCGCAGGTTATTGCGATAGGGGCTTCCGGTGCCGATTACGCCACTTTCCAGAGAGGTTATGCCTTAGGTCTGCTGAAGCGGTACAGTGATAAGATTTCCACCTTGGAGCGTTTGGTATCGCAGTACCCTCGTAGTGACTACGCGGACGATGGTTTGTATGAGATAGCGAGGGCGGAGTTGCAGCGCGAGGATAATAATGCCGCCATAGCAGCATACGACCGATTACTCTCTACCTATCCCAATTCTAATATGGCACGCAAGGCTGCGGTGGAGAAAGGTATGATATTCTACAATATGCGCAAATACAGCGAAGCCGAGGCTGCATATAAGCAAGTCATTAAGAACTACCCGTCAACGGAGGAGGCTTATACTGCCTTGGAAGGGTTAGAGGCTTGCTATGTTGAGACGAATAGAGTGGCGGAATATCTTGCCTATACCAAGACCTTAGGTAGAATCAATATGAAGACTTCTTCGAATAAAGAAGATTCGCTCACTTATATAGCGGCAGAGTTGCAGTATATGCAAGGTAATTATGAGGAAGCGGCGAAAGGGTTGCGCCATTATCTTGATAATTATTGCGACGGCGGCAGATATTGTACGGCGGCACAGTATTTCTGTGCAGATGCCTATTATCAGGCAGGCAAGAAAGACGCTGCGTTGTTAGAGTTCAAGACTTTATGTGGTATGAAGGGTAATCCGTATATGGAAACGTCTCTTATGCGTGCTGCTGAACTGACCTACGACAGAGAGGAGTATGTGGAGTCGCAGAAGTATTTCCGCTTGTTGCTGCAGCAGGCATCGGAGTCAAGAACTACGGATATAGCCCGTTTAGGTATTTTGCGTTGCAGTTATCTGCTTGGTGATAATATGTCTGTGATTGAGATAGCTGAAGAACTGATATCAGAGCCGACCACGACTTCCGAAACGCGCAATGAGGCGTTATATAACAGAGGTAAAGCCTATTTTGCACAGGGGCAATATCTAAAAGCCATAGCCGATTTCCGTCCGTTGGCAGAGGAAACGCGGACGGCGGTTGGGGCAGAGGCGAAATATTTGATTGCTGAGGCACTATTCCAGCAGGGCGATTTGAAAGAGTCGGAAGACGAGATAATGTCGTTTGCTCAGATGAATACATCGCAGCAGTATTGGCTCGCCAAAGCATTCGTCTTGCTTTCAGATATATATGTAAAGCAGGGTGATGATTTCCAAGCAGAGCAGTATCTGCTCTCTTTGCAGGCGAACTATAAGGTGCAGGATGATATAGCACCGGCTATAGAGGAGCGGTTGCAACTTATTAGTGACCGTGAGAAAGAGAGATTGGAAGCAGATGGCAATGTGGGAGGCGTGCAGGCTGCCCCTGCCGTTAGCCGCGTTGATGACGAAGAGGAGGAAGAAGAAGATGAAGACTGAGTGATTGCTTAAGTAGAAAGTAGAAAGTTAAAAGTCGAAAGTAGAAAGTAGAAAGTTAAACCTCTCATTTTTTATTTTTCATTTTTCAAGATGCGTAAGAAGATAATATATATAGTAGTATTTTTCGCACTGCCTTGTGCGGTGGTTTTTGCCCAAGATAATACGGCACCGGAGTCTAACGTAGCGACAGGCACCATGACAGATAGCGTTTCGGCGGTATCTGATGTAGGAGTGTCAAGCGATACAGAAAGTGCTGTCGTTGCCGATAAAGAGGCAGAGGTGGAGAGAACGGTATATGTGGAGCGCGAGTTTCAGCCTGTTATTCAAGCGGCGGGAAAGATTGCGGTGAAGCCGGGTGTGTATGAACCGCAGATAGTATTGCGCAAGCCTGAGTATTCAAATTTCACCTCGCCGTTAGAGATGGATTATAATGTGCGCAAGATCAGTTTCTCCACGCTTAATTTTCGTCATTCTGAACCGCTGCATGGTTTTATGAAGGCAGGTGTAGGACATGCTAACAGTTTGTTCTCCTTTAACTATCGTGTTACAGATTCGCAAATGCAGCAGAAAGAGAAGTCTTCTTCTAATGATCTTATTCTTGATTTGCATGCTGATCACCTCGCTCAATGGGGGCTGAAGGCAAGGTCTATTTCTTCGGTAGGGTTCGACTTCGCGAAGCAGTTGTCTTCGGCGGTTATCTTCTTTGGTGCCGATGGCGGAAACGACTTTTTCAGTCGATATGGTATGTACTACAACACCTCTACCTGCGATTATAGCGTCAAAAAACTGAAAGATATGGCAGCCGCAGATAAGCAGTCGCTTTGGACGGTGGATACCCGTATAGGTGTTAAGAGTTTGCCTAATGCGGATATTGATTATAGTGTTCAGACCGGTTATGAGGCATTTATTGCTCCTAATGAGGCAGTGGAGCACCAGATACACACGCAGGGCAACTTCGATTGGAGCAGCAACTTCCATCATGTCGGAATAGAGGCGGATATTCAGAATCGTTTTTACTCATCTGATTCGCTTCACACGGCTAATAATCACCGCATACATCTCGAGCCGTATTATTCGTATATAGGTAGTCGCATAAGAGCGCATGCAGGAGTCAATTTGGATTTCTCTGCCGGCAGAGGCAGGGTTGCGGGCATATCGCCAAATGTGCGTTTTGAAGCCGACCTGACGCAAAACTGGCTCGCGGTATATGCTAATGTCACGGGGCAATATGAGGCGAATGGTGCAAGAGGTGAGTTCAGGGAGAATATCTATCGCTCGCTCAACTGTCTGTATGAAGACAAACTATCGGGCGAATACACCCCTGTGAATGCTACAGTCGGCTTTAAGATACGCCCGTATGCAACGCTGCTTATAGATTTACACGCAGGTTACAAGTTGACGCTCGATAGGCACGCTAATGTGTTTAGCCAAGAAGTGTTCGGACAGTATGAGCACGAATTACAAAACACATCTTCATGGAAGATTGGTGCGGATATAGGTTATCATTGGCGTGATATTGTGGAACTTAATGTCAGCGGAAATTATTATATCAACAAGGCTCTTACTTCGCTTGGCGGTCTTGCAGATGTGGTGTTTGACCTGCCTCAATGGGATTTACGAGCGAGAGTGGATGTGAATATAAACAGGAAATGGGCTGTTTATTCAGATAACCTGTTTGTGGGTAGGCGTATGGCGTGCGTTTATGACCTTCAGGCGGCATCTTATTCGGCTCAAGACCTCAGACCGATGATTGATCTTAATCTTGGCGTACAGTATAATGTCAACCGTTGGTTGTCGGTTTATGCGCAACTGAATAACTACCTTGCTTGGACGGAGAGTTTGTCCTATCAGGTATTCTATGGCTACGAGGCAGCCCGTGCTAACTGTATGATAGGTCTTAGTTGGAGTTTTTAATCTTCGCTGAAATGGACTAAGACGCGGCGGTAAGAGTTGAAGATTTTGGATTTTGACACAAACCCCAAGTAGCGTCGTTGTTCGTCGGTTACCGGAAGATTCCATGCTCCTGTATCTTCAAAAATAGTCATCACTTCTTCCATTGACATATCGTACCGCAGGATAGCGGCGGGGGATGTCATTAGTTGAGAGACGCGAAAACGCTTGTATAGACGAGGTTGGAACATTATGTTTCTGACCTCGTCAAGTAGTAATATGCCAAGCAGTTTTCCTTCTGCATCGATAACCGGGAATATGTTTCTCTTCGATAGTGCAATAATCTTACATAGTTCACCGAGCGTCATGTCGGGCGAGAGAGTGGTGAGGTCTGTTTCAAGCACATTATCCATCTTCAGCAGTGTGAGAACGGAGCGATCCTTATTATGGGTGAGCAGTTCTCCTTTCTGCGCCAGCCGCATAGCGTAGAGCGAGTGGGGTTCGAAGATGCGAATAACAATATAAGCCGTTACGCTAACGGTCATGAGGGGGATGAGAAGATGATATCCGCCCGTCAGTTCGGCTATAAGGAAGATGCCCGTGAGCGGCGCGTGCATCACGCCTGACATCAATCCTGCCATTCCGACTAAGGCGAAGTTGTTTTCTTGTATCTCAAAGCCAATCAAGTTCATTGTTCTTGCCAAGACGAAGCCTGTTAGGCAACCAACGAAGAGTGAAGGTGCGAATATACCGCCAACACCACCTCCTCCGTTAGTGGCAACAGATGCCACAATCTTGAGTAAGATAATAAGTATAAGATAGAGAATTATTATTCCCGAACCGTTTCCGAGAGCTGCAAAAGGCGAGCCTGACAGTGAGGAAAGAGAGTTGCCGTTGATAATCTCTGTTATAACCTCGTACCCTTCGCCGTACAGAGGGGGAAAGATAAAGATAAGCAGTGATAGGGTAAGACCGCCAATCACTACTTTCAGTCGCGGGTCTTTAACTCGATTTTTGAAAGTCTGTTCAAGAAAATTCATACCTCTCGTGAAGTATAGTGATACTAAACCGCACACTACGCCGAGAATGAGATATACAGGCAATTTACCTATTGTAAACGCTTCGTATTGTGATAGTTCAAAGAGAGGAGTTGAGCCGGAGAATATATAAGATAGCGTGGTTGCGGTAACGGAGGCGATGAGCAAAGGTGCCACAGAGGTCATTGTGAGGTCGATGAGCAGAACCTCGAGAGTAAAAACGAGTCCGGCAATGGGGGCCTTGAATATTCCGCCGATAGCACCGGCGGCACCACAGGCAATCATCAGCATCATTGTCCGCTGGTTAAGCCGAAAAGCCTTAGCGAGGTTGGAACCTATTGCGGCACCGGTGAGAACGATAGGAGCCTCTGCACCTACAGAGCCGCCGAAACCGATAGTCAGTGCTGAACCAACGACCGACGACCACATATTATGTGCCTTGATGATGGATTTACGCTGAGAGATGGCATACAATATCTTTGTTATACCATGGCTGATATCGTCTTTTACTATATAGCGAACAAAGGCGGCAGAAAGAGCGATGCCTATCATTGGCGTTATAAGATACCAAAAGCGATATTCGCCACGAATGAGAACTTGCTCTACAAATAACCTGATAAGTGATATAAAAGTTTTGAGGACAAACGAGGCGATGGCAGTTGCTACACCGACTACAAAACTGAGAAGCAGCACTAACTGCTTCTCCGATATATGCGCTTCGCGCCAGCGTATAAGTTTATCAAGATTCAATCTCTTATTATTTTTACCTCGTTAGTTATTTCGAGTTTGATTATTGAAGAAGGTTTGTGCGGTGTGTTGTCGTCTTGTCTGTATTTTACGACATAGTCGGCACTACCGATTATCTGTTCATCAATATCGCTGAAGAAACGTGGTGTTGGTTGTCCTGCTATATTTGCAGAGGTAGATACTATCGGTGCGTTAAGCCGCTCGCAAAGTTTTTGGCAGAAAGGGTCGGAAGTAACTCTTATCCCTATTGACCCGTCTTCTGCAATAAGTGATGATGCGAGGTTGCGGGCATCGGGGTATATTATTGTTAATGGTTTGGTCGTAAGTTCTATTAAGTCCCACGCCATCGAAGGCATCTCTTTTACGAATCGGGTTATTCTTGCTGCTGAATCTATAAGGCAGAGCATTGCTTTTGCGTCTGCTCTTTTTTTGATTTCGAATAAATGTTTTACCGCTTCATCCTGACGAGCGTCGCAGCCTAAGCCCCAGACGGTGTCGGTCGGGTAGAGGATAATGCCGCCGCGTTTAAGTGTCATTTCAGCCGCGTTTAAATCGTCTAAATCGTAGTCCCTTTTTACGTGGCGCAAGCAGTCTGTTTGTCCTTCGTTCGGTGTTTTTATTTGTTTCTTATTCGCCATTCGTTAGGGTAGAGGTTATTACAGTGGTTGCCCACATTCTTTGCGAATCCGAGCGGACAATCTTGGTAGGTTAGTAGCAGAGTGCCAAATGGCAAATTATGCAGAGGCAAGGCTTCCGAGCGGAGGTAGTCAATGGCTTGCTCAAGAGTGAGAGGGACGCAAGGAAACACTTCTTTGCGAAAATCTTTAAGCATAGAAAGGCTATGCTGCGGTGCCATGAATTTTCCGCGAACCTCGCCAATGCCAAAACCTGTGGAAACACAAGTGAAATGCTGAGATAAATAATCGATAAAAAGTTGGTACTTCGTCGGATAAGCATCAGCAAAACGTTCGTTGAGCCGTATGTGCCATTTGTCCGGCGTTTGCAGCCACGACCGCATCAGCGGGATAAACTCCTTATTGCCGGTTTGCTTGAATGACGATTTTTTCTGTTTGGCGGTAAAAGGCGTATATGGAGCATCGTGTTTGCGTAATACGCATATATAAAAGCCTTCACCTCTTGTCAGGTGCGGATAGAAATGCAGTCCGGCTTCTGTTTCCTTTATGCCCCATTCGCTATCATAGTCAATATTCACGATATCTGCACCTAATTCATCGCGTATGAAAGCGGCATTATCTTCATTCTCTTGCCGGTTGTAGGTGCAGGTTGAGTATATCAGCAGTCCTCCCGGTTTGAGTGCAGGCCATGCGTGGCGAAGAATATCCCGCTGCCTTGCCGCGCACATTTCTACATTTCTTATGCTCCATTCATCAATAGAGCCTTCGTCTTTGCGGAACATCCCCTCTCCCGAACAAGGAGCATCAACGAGCAGGCAGTCGAAGGCGTTTTCGAGTGCATCGCCGAAGTCGCGGGGTTGATTATGAGTGACAACGACATTGCCATTCCCCCATTTCTGCACATTCTCCGACAGGATAAATACTCGTTGCCTTACCACTTCGTTGCTCACAATAAGCCCTTTGTCGCCGACATATTCGCTTAGTAGTGTTGTCTTGCCCCCGGGGGCAGCGCAAAGGTCTAAAACAACAGACTCTTGCGGCAATAATTGTTCCACCACCTCTGAAAGAAACATTGAGGACGGCTCCTGAACATAATAAGCACCGGCGTGAAAGAGAGGGTCGAGAGTGAACTGCGGGCGACGGCGCAGATAGTAACCTTCCATGCACCACGGCACTTCTTCTAAACCGGCATCTTGCAGAACACTTAGCAATTCGAATTCGACTTTAGTGTTTACACGTACCGATGTCTCGCGGTCGAGACGCAGAGCGGCAAGAAAGTCGTCCAACTCACTGCCGAGCAATAGGCGCATCTGTTCTATGAAATCAAAGGGTAGCAATTATGTGTGATAAGTAATATGTGGTGATTGTTCGCGCTTACAAAATTACAATATTTATTTGAAATGTCAAAAAAAAAATGTAACTTTGCAACCCTATTAAATGGTAAATGATAAATGATAAAAGATAATTGGCTTGAAGAACTAAATGAGGCTCAGTATGCTGCGGTAACATACTCAGCCGGTCCGCATTTGGTGATAGCGGGTGCGGGTTCGGGTAAGACGCGCGTTCTGACATATAAAATAGCATGGTTGATTGCCAATGGAATCCCGTCGCATCATATTCTTGCACTTACATTTACTAATAAGGCGGCACGAGAGATGAGAAATCGTATTCTTCATCTTATCGGGAATCAAGGGGCTTATTCTTTGACAGCCGGTACTTTCCATTTCGTCTTTTCGCGTATTCTAAGGCAAGAAGCTTCTCTTCTCGGCTACACTCGCGACTTCACTATTTATGATACTTCCGACAGCAAATCACTTGTGAAAAAGTTGATAAAAGAGATGCAGTTAGACGAGAAGATATATAAGTCTTCGCTCGTCTTAAGTCGCATCTCCGAAGCAAAGAATATGCTGAAGACTGCGGCGGATTACGGTCATGACAGCAACTGCCGATTAAGAGATAATTATGACCGCGTCTATCGGATGGACGAGATATATCAGGTCTATCAAAACAGGCTGCATGCGGCGAATGCTATGGATTTTGACGACCTGCTCTTTAATATGTACCGTTTGCTAAACGAATTCCCGAACAAGAGAGAAAAATACAGAAATCTTTTCAAGTATGTTTTAGTGGACGAGTACCAAGACACCAACTATGCGCAGTATAAGATAATAAGCCTATTGTGTTCGCAGAAAGAAGATGGTTTTGTATGCGTTGTGGGCGATGATGCGCAGTCGATATATGGTTTTAGAGGGGCAGATATAAGAAATATTTTGCAGTTCCAAAACGAATATGAGGGAAGTAGGTTGTTCAAGTTGGAGCGTAATTATCGTTCGACGAAGAATATCGTAGGTGCTGCCAATTCGTTGATTAAGAAGAATATTCATCAGATACCAAAAGAAGTGTATTCCGAGCGCGGAGAGGGATTGCCTATTATGGTACATTCTTATTCCACCGATAGAGATGAGGCTGCGGCGGTAGTTAAATTTATCAACGAAGACAAGAAGCAAGGTAGAAGTTTAGATGATATTGCCGTCTTATACCGAACAAATGCGCAATCGCGTGTTATAGAGGATGAATTAAGAAAACAAGGAGTACCGTATCGTATCTATGGTAGTGTCTCGTTCTACCAGCGCAAGGAAGTTAAGGATGTGATTGCGTATTTTCGACTTATAAGTAATCCTCGTGATACGGAGTCGCTGTTGAGAATAGTAAATTTTCCGTCACGGAAGATAGGCAATACTACTATGGATAAGGTGATGCTTTGTGCGGCAGAGCAAGGTGTCGTTCCTTTTGATGTGGTATGCAGTCCTCAGCAATACGGACTGCCGGTAAATAGTCCTACGGCTGATAGGTTGTATAACTTCGGTGCTATGATTCGCTCTTTTGCGCAGTCACTTGAAACGGAAGATGCTTACACTTTTGCTTCTAACATTATAGAGAAGATAAAGCTCAGGCATTACTACTTGTTCGATGCCACAGCGGAGGAGAGAGATAAATGGGAAAATGTGGAGGAATTGATGAGTGCGCTGCGCGAGTTTGTTGTTTTGCGTACTCAAGCGAACGAAGATACCGGCATTCGTGCTTTCCTCGCTGAGGTGGCGTTACTCACCGATCAAGACGAGAAGCAAGACGAGAAAGAGCGCGTAACCCTAATGACGATTCACGCCGCCAAGGGGCTTGAGTTCGGATCGGTAATTATAGTCGGGATGGAGGAGGAGTTATTCCCCTCTGCGCAATGTATGGAAAGCGAGAGAGATATAGAGGAGGAAAGACGACTATTCTATGTGGCATTAACTCGTGCAAAAGAGGTGTGCCGTCTAACTTCCGCTGTTATACGTTTCCGAAACGGAATGCAGAATTTCCAAGAACCTTCAAGATTCTTGAAAGATATAGATAGCCGTTTTCTAATAAAGCAGACTGTCTCCCATCCGTCAAGTAGGCTCTTTTCTTCGAATATCGATTGGGGGGATGCACCCTCTTTTAAACCACAACACTTGTCACCAATCAAAGCAGATAACCTTTCCGAGAGAGAACAGATAACTCCACCTTTCCCTGTCGGCAGTAGAGTGAGGCATAAATCATTTGGGGATGGGACCTTAGTGGACGCATACAAGGAGAACGGAACGGACAGAGTGGTGGTTGAATTTGATAATGCAGGCAAGAAAACGATGTTACTCAAGTTTGCAGTGTTACAAAAAATCTGAAGATGAAAGGGAATAGTCTAATTATGAGAGAACATCAATTATCAATACTTGGCGTGCACGCTGAGAGTTAAAAACTCTATCGGTTATGATTAATGCTAAATGTCCATCGTGCGGCAAGAATTTTGTCTGTAGAAAAGATGAAATAGTAAAATGTGCTTGTGCTACAGTAACACTGACGGCTGAGCAGAGTCAGAGCATATATAAGCAATATGGCAATGCGTGTCTGTGCTATGATTGCTTGCTGGCATTTACGCACCGCTCTGAAAAGCAACACACAAGACCCTCGTGAATAACTTATAACTTTATAATTAGCAAACCATTAGTAATTAGGCTTTCGACTTTCTACTTTTAACTTTCCACTTTTAACTTTAATAATTGATATGAGACTGATAGCCCCTTCGATATTGTCTGCTGATTTTTCTCGTTTAGGTGAGCAGATTCGGATGCTCAACCAATCTCAAGCAGATTGGATACATGTAGATGTAATGGATGGCAGGTTTGTGCCTAATATCTCCTTCGGTTTTCCTGTTATGGAAACGCTGCGGCAGTATGCCCAAAAACCTCTTGATGTGCATCTTATGATTGTGCATCCCGAAGATTATGTGGAGCGTTTTTGTGATGCGGGGGCGTGGTCAGTAGGTTTTCATCTTGAGGCGACTGACGACCCGATGCCGATATTGGAAAAGATAAAAGCCAAGGGGGTAAGAACATGCTTGACGGTAAATCCGGACATTGATTATCACCGATTATTTCCTTATCTTGATAAGGTGGATATGGTGCTGCTAATGTCGGTCTTTGCAGGGTTTGGCGGACAGAAATTCATTCCCGAAACGATAGATAAAATTAAAGAGGTGAAAAAGGAAATAGTAAGTAGAGGTCTGCACACGCTTATTGAGATAGACGGTGGTGTTACATCAGCCAATGCGGCGCAGATATTTGAAGCTGGAGCTGATGTGCTTGTTGCAGGCAGTAGCGTCTTCCGTTCTGCCAATCCGGAACAGGCGATAATAGAAATAGTTGAAAGTTGAATTACTTAAGGAGAATGATGATTATCTGTTTTACATCGAACTTAATCAGATAGAAATGAAAGATGAAGAATTATTAATAAAACCATCACTCGGACACTTGGTACTTAGTTACTTAGTTACTTTGTTCTTGCTACTTTGCTGTTCTTCGCTCTTTGCCCAGCAGAAGTGGTTCAGTGTAGAAATAAGGCAGGAAGCAAAGGTTAAATTACCTGATTGTTATGATGTATTAGGCAGTTTGTTGCTTGTTAATAATGCGGTGAGGCAGCCTGATGATTTCGGGCATCAGAATAAGGTGAACGACAAAAGCACTGACGGGGCGACAGTTGTGTTGTCGGATGCGCCGCGGCAAGTGCTGTTCGGCATGGAAGAGAAATTATACGAGCAGGGAGAAACAAAAGAAATAAGTATTTTGGATATGTCGCAAAACAAGCAAGGGTCTTTTTATCGACAGATGCCCTTGTCACAACCGGTTGTTGACAGTTTATGCAGACATTATGGGGTAGAAGCACTGCTTGTGCTTAATCACCTTGTTGTATATGATTATAACGAGTTATTTCTAACGGATGGAAATATGGTGGGGAATGTCTTAGAAGCATATAGCACTGCGCAGTGGTCTCTTATGTTTCCTACGCCTAAGTCCGATGGCATAAAACGACCTGTTGCGGAGAAGACTTATCGTTTTTCCGTAGCAGACACACTTTATTGGTCTGCTGAGAAGCGGACGGCAGAAGAAGCAGTAGAGGCATTACCGGATAGGCAGGAGGCTCTTCTTTATCTTGCTCACGATTTGGGAGAAAGAACGGCGACTTATATTGTTCCGCAATGGGTGAAAGAGGAGAGGTATCTCTATCAGACTAAAGACGGATCACTTGACGCGGGTATCGACTTCTTTGCACATCAACAATGGCGAAAAGCGATAGATGAGTGGTATAGCAAGTTCTCTACTGCGAGAGACTCCCAAACGGCGGCATACGCGGCAGCAGATATCGCTGTGGCATGCGAGATGATGCAGGATAAAAAAGAGGCAGTTAAGTGGTTAGATGAGGCGGAAAAATATCTGCTAAAGATGAGCACCGCCGATTCTCGCCAACAAATCGTAAATCTCAGATATTACAAAAGAAAATTAATGTTTTGAATTTAGGCGAAAGCTGTAATACTAATTGCTAAAAGTCGAGTTTGACTTGTTTGGTACTTAGTTACACAGGCACTTGGTTATGGTAATTAAAGATAAGAAACTCTATAGTAAAACTCTGCACCTTGTCGGGGCAGAGGCGGATGCGCTTGACTTGGAGTGTTATGTGATAGGCGGGTGGGTCAGGGACTTGCTGTTGCATAGAGAGAGCAAAGATATCGACATTGTTGTGGTCGGCTCAGGGATAACCATTGCCGAAGCGGTGCACAAGCGCATCAAAGGCTCGCATCTCGCCATCTTCAAAAGTTATGGAACTGCGCAGGTTAAAAAAGGTGATTTAGAATTAGAGTTCGTTGGGGCGAGGAGAGAGTCGTATCACAGAGAGTCTCGTAACCCGTATGTCGAAGAGGGCACATTAGAGGACGACCAAAATCGCAGAGATTTTACGATAAACGCTTTGGCTATTTGTCTTAATAAAGGGAGATACGGAGAGTTATTAGATCCCTTCAATGGTATCAAAGATTTGCAAAACGGCATCATTCGTACGCCGCTTAATCCCGATATTACTTTTTCTGATGACCCGCTACGGATGATGCGGGCGGTAAGATTTGCCACGCAACTCGGTTTTTGCCTTAATATTTCCACTTTCGAGGCAATACAGCGGAATAAAGAACGGATAAATATTATCTCTGCGGAGCGTATAGCTGACGAACTGAATAAGATAATGATGTCACCGCGTCCGTCTGTCGGCTGGAAACTATTGGATAAAACGGGGCTGCTGGATATTATCTTCCCCGAGTTATCTGCTCTAAAAGGGGTGGAAACGGTGGAAGGTAGGGGACATAAGGATATTTTTCTGCATACCTTACAAGTACTTGATAGTGTCGCAGAAGCGACAGCGGCAGATGACTCGTCAAATACAGAAGCGCAGGTGCAGCATGCCTCTCGCCCACAAAATGTGTTATGGCTAAGGTGGGCAGCACTGATGCACGATATAGGCAAACCACGCTCAAAGAAATGGGAAGATGGGGTGGGCTGGACTTTCCATAATCATAATTACATAGGTAAGAAGATGATTCCGCGTATCTTCAAGAGGATGCACCTGCCACAGAATGAGAAGATGTCGTATGTGCAGAAGCTGGTTGATCTGCACATGCGACCTATTGCGCTTATTGAAGATACCATAACGGATTCCGCTGTAAGGCGACTACTATTTGAAGCAGGAGATGATATCGACGACTTGATGATTCTCTGCCATGCTGATATAACTTCGAAAAACGAAGATAAGGTGAAGCGATATCATCAGAATTACGAATTAGTAAGGGAGAAATTAAAGATAATTGAAGAGAAGGATAGGATAAGGCAGTTCCAGCCGCCAGTAAGAGGAGAAGAGATAATGGAAATGCTTGATATTCCACCTTGCGCGTTAGTCGGAGAGCTGAAGACATTAGTGAAAGATGCTATACTTGACGGTATTATTCCCAATGAGCATGACCCTGCCAGAGATTTTGTGTTGACTATTGCAAAACTAACAGACCATTACGGCAGACAGGAGGCTGTGGAGATAGCGAAGTGGATAGCCGAAGAGCCGCGCGAGAGTTACGATATCGAGGATGTCATTAAGCGCTTGCTCAATGACGAACCATTGCAATACATATTCGGGCATACTGATTGGCTCGGACTAAGGCTGAACCTCAATAGTTCTACCCTTATACCCCGTCCTGAAACGGCAGACCTTGTCTTTGCTATTGAAGAAGCGACTCGCGGCAGCAATGTTTCCGTTCTTGATATTGGTACAGGGAGCGGCTGCATTGCTATCGCACTAAAAAAGCGGCATCCGCAGTGGTTGGTGGCAGCTTGCGATATAAGTGAGGAAGCATTACACCAAGCGAAGGAAAATGCAAGAATAAACGAAACCGATGTTCAATTTTTCCAATGCGATATATTAAATCTTGAAAATACCGGCACTCAGGAAGCGGAGAAAACCTCGTTAGGGTTTGCGCCGCGTCAAGACGCTAAAGACACTATGACTGCCGACCACGTCACTTATATTGTTAGCAATCCGCCATATATTACTGAGTCAGAAAAAGCAGCAATGCGACCTAATGTGTTACAATATGAGCCGCAAACAGCACTTTTTGTCCCCGATGACGACCCGCTTCTCTTTTATCGACATATTGCGCAATATGCAAAGCAGATAAATGCCGGAGCATTGTTTTTCGAGATAAACGAAAGATTCGGGAAGGAAACGATTGAACTAATGAATTCAATGGGATTTAAAGATGTTTTACTGAAAAAAGACATAAACGGCAAGGACAGAATAGTAATTGCCAAATAGTATAGGGAAATATAATGCCAAATGAGGAATGATACAATTCGTAAAACAAACCGGGAGTACTAACAACGATATGAAAGCGAGGACGGACATCGCCACCTTGCCAAATCTCTTTACTCTCTGCACTTTCTGCCAGACCGCAGGAAGGGGACAGCAAGGAAATAAGTGGGAGAGCGAGCCTGACAAAAATATCTCGTTTACTACTATTATAAGATATCCTGAAATATCGGCACCTGCACTATGGATAGTATCTGAGATATGTGCCATTGCTGTCGCGCAAACTCTTAGTGACAGTTATAATATCAATGCGCAAGTCAAGTGGCCTAATGACATATATGTGGGCGATAAAAAGATATGCGGGATTCTTATTGAGAATGTTATCCTCGGCGAACAGGTCGTTTGCTCGTTAGCAGGTATAGGACTTAATATCAACCAAACCATTTTTCGCTCAGATGCACCCAATCCCGTGTCTATGAAGCAACTGACGGGTATAGAATACGACAAAGAAGAGGTGCTCAAGTTGATACTTGCAAATATAAAGAAATTGCTTACTATAGCTCCGGCAGAACTGAAAAAGCAGTATATGTTGCTGTTATACAGGCACGAGGAAGTGTGGAAATGGAGAAGAGTGCAGAATAATCAAACTTTTGATGCAGAGATAGTTGATATCGATACCTTCGGAAGACTTATACTAAAAAAGCAAGACGGACAAACGGAAACTTTTGCCTTTAAGCAGATTCAGTATATAACTACAAGTGAATAATCTGCGCTTACGCTCCGATGTCTCTGACACAGATGTCGCCCGTAATTTCTTATTTTGACACAGTTATCTGATCGCGGACGATATAAGTATCGCCTTGCAGTTCGGGCAGACGGCGCAGTAATTCTGTTTTCAGAATCTGCGCCTCTTCTTGTGTCCGAAAATCACCTAAGCGAACTTTCCAAAAAGGAGGTGTATAAAGGACATAGACTGAGGTATGCAGGTCTGTTTCCTGAATGCGTTTCTCTAAGCCAAACGCCTCATCTTTTGCCGTGCGCTGACGGTTGGACGAGAAGACCTGAACGCGATAACCTTGTATCTGTATCATCTCGCGCTCAGCGCCGCTAACTAAATCTTGAAGCAGATTGGTAATGGAAGAGTCTTGATGAAAAGTAACATTTTCTTCCATTTCAGAGTAGATATTCGGGTGAGTCTGTGCTACAGAGTTAAGAACAAACCGGCAAAGCACTAATAATGAGCAAAGCGTAAGAGTGCGAAGCTTTAGAAAAGAACGAAGTATTTTCATTTTCATTTTTATTTTTAAATATCTAATTACTAAAGTCCGGGCAGAACCCTAAAGTTGAGAGTCGCGCCTGCACTCCGATATTTCTCTAAAAGTGAAGCGGTTTAATTATGTATTAAACAAAAAGTCAAGGGCTTCTTTTATCTCATCTTCTGTGCAAACGCATTGTAGCCGATAATTGCCGATGGAATGTAGCAGAGTAAACGTTATTTGGTCAGATTGCAGGTTTTTCTTGTCGTGCCGCATAAGGTTGATCAGATCATTGTAATTAGCGCAGCTACACTCTGCTTTGCCGTAGTATTCTTTCATCAAGGAAATAAGCGGCTCAATATCTTTCGTTTGAAAATTGAACTTTATGTGGCTCAACCAGAGCTCCGCTATCATTCCGTATAAAACGGCGTAGCCGTGTCGTAACGGCTTTTTATCAGACCTTTCTAAGCTGAAAGCCTCTAAGGCGTGACCTATGGTATGACCAAAATTAAGCGTTTGCCGCATACCGTTTTCTTCAGGGTCGCTCTCAACGATATATCTTTTTATCTCCACACTGCGAAGAATAAGATCCGCGAGTTCTGACTCTTGTTCCAACTTATTCGTTATGTGAGCAGATTGTTCTTCGGTAAACCATTTGTCAAGGTCAAAGGCTGAAAGGGCAGCCACTTGCAGGGGAGAGGAGATAAGGGTATGTTTAATCATCTCTGCGTAGCCTGACAGGAATTCCTCTGCGGGGAGAGAGCGGAGAAATGGAGTGTGAAGGATGGTCTTTTGTGGCATTTTAAATAAACCGATGATGTTTTTTATACCCTCAAAATCAATGCCCGTCTTCCCGCCTATTGACGCGTCAACCATACTGAGCAAGGTGGTAGGTATATTTAGAAAAGCCATTCCACGCATGTAGGTAGATGCCGCGAAGCCTCCCATATCTGTTATTACTCCGCCGCCGAGACAGATAAGAAGTGAATGGCGAGTGGCGTTATTCTCTTTTAGAAAATGCCAAATCGTTTGTGACCCCACCAATGTTTTTATATCTTCGCCTGCCGGAAGAACAAGTACATTACGATCATCAATCGATAATGTCCGGCGAACCACAGGCAGACACAATTTGAAGGTACTCGTGTCGCATAACACGAATATCTGCTCCGGCGGAAATAGAGCAGTAGCTTCACGAAGTGCTAAATCTATATCTGTAGATATGTCCATCATTACTAAAGTTGAAAGTAGAAAGTTGAAAGTAGAAAGTTGAAAGCCTAATACTTATTGCACTTTCAAGTTGAACTTAGTGGTACATTTATTTTTAATATTACTTGCAAAATTAGTGATTTTTTTGTAATTTTGCACATTAATTAGAATATTTTTACGATTTATGAATAATTTCTTTTGTTTTTTGCGTATCGCATTTGTATTATTCCTTTTTTCCTTTACTGTTTCGGCTGAGGATGTAAGATACCTTACGACTCAGGAGTTTAAGGAGAAAGTGTTCGATTATACGAAAGATTCAGTTTGGAACTATAAAGGCACTATGCCTTGCGTTATAGATTTTTATGCTACTTGGTGCGGTCCGTGCCGTCGCTTGGCACCTATTATGGAAGAGTTGTCGGAGCAATATTGCGGGAAAGTGTTGTTTTACAAGGTTGATACCGATAAAGAGAAGGAGTTGGCGTATTTTTTCCGTATAAACTCTATTCCGATGCTTCTTTTTGTTCCTGTTGCCGAAAAGCCTCAAATGGCGAAAGGACTATTGCCTAAAGAGACTCTAACGGAAGCAATTGATAAAGTGTTGTTAAATAATTAAAGTTGAAAGTTGAAAGTTGAAAGTTGAAAGCCTAATTTATGGAAGTTCCGTTTTTTTTACTTGTTGTTTCTTTTTTGTTTTTTGCGAGTATCTTTACCGACAAACTCAGCTCTCGGTTCGGGATGCCTGCATTATTGCTATTCCTTATAGTCGGAATGGCGTTTGGAGAAGAAGGGTTAGGTATTAAGTTTGACAATATCAAAGTAGCAGAGGCGATAGGTACGGTATCGCTTTGTATTATATTGTTTGCCGGTGGTTTAGGTACGCGCTTTACCGATATTCGTCCGATAATGGCAGAAGGTGTTACACTCGCAACAGTGGGCGTTTTGCTTACTTGGGCAATAAGCGGTGTCGTCATTTATTTTATTTTGCGTTGGACTCATGCGAGTGAAGAGATATCTCTAATAACAGCCTTGCTTATGGCGGCAACGATGTCTTCTACCGATGCCGGATCGGTCTTTTCAGTATTGCGGACAAAAGGCGTAGAGCTGAAACATAACCTCCGTCCGATTTTGGAGTTGGAATCCGGATCGAACGACCCGATGGCGTATATCATTACTGCTACTCTTATTGGTGTTTTGACAGGGGACAGTTCGCCCGTTTGGTGGCATATCGTCTTGACAATCATCTGGCAGATGTTTGCCGGACTGGCTGTGGGCTTTGGATTTGGTAAGTTTATCGTTTGGATGATGAAGAAAGTGAAGATGAGCAACGAGAGTCTTTATCCTCTGCTTATTCTCACCTCTTGCATATTTATCTTTTCCGTAACTTGGTTTATAGGAGGCAATAACTATTTGGCAGTATATATAGGCGGATTGGTGATCGGCAATAGTAAGTTCTTGCATAAGCGTATATCGCTCAATTTCTTTGATGGTCTAAGTTGGCTTTTCCAACTGACGATGTTCCTTGTGCTTGGTTTGCTTGTTACTCCTTCTAAACTTATTGGAGTTATTGTGCCGGGATTGATTGTCAGCGTAGTGATGATTTTAGTCTCGCGTCCGATCAGCGTTTTTATCTCGCTTATTCCGTTTAAGTATCTTGATGTCAGAGATAAGACTTTTCTCTCGTGGGTCGGACTGAAAGGGGCGGTGCCGATTATTTTTGCTATACAGTGTATGGCTGCGGAAGTCCCACATTCAGAGATGCTCTTTAACATTGCATTCTTCTGTACTATAGTATCGTTAGTATTGCAAGGTACTTCACTCTCCAAGATTGCCAAGCGGCTACACCTTGACCTGCCGGAGAAACAGAAGATTGACCCTACTCATTTCGACATTGACCTGCCGGAGGAGATAGTGCAGCAGACCTTTGAGTTAGAGGTAACAGGAGAGATGGCTCCTAACGGCATTGAGATGAAGCATCTGCCGCTACCGAAGGGCTCGCTTGTGATGCTACTCAGAAGAGGAGATGAATATATCATCCCTAAAGGTCCAACGATGCTTTATCAGGGAGATTATCTTTTAGTCGTTAAGCCGTCAGAGATGTCAATCGTCAGCGTGGAAGAACAGAAGGGCTGGCAGTTAGAGTTTATACAAGATACCGAAGGATTCGTGAAGAATCTTATAAAAAAACTAAAAAATAAAAAAATCCAAAATGCAAACAAAGACAACAGTCTTTCTAACAGGCGCAACAGGAACAATGGGGTGGGCAGGGCTGAAAGAACTGCTCACGAACAAACAGAAGTACCATATTCGCCTGCTGGTCAGACCGAGCAAGAAGAATAAAGAAAAGTTACTGCCGCTGTTAAATGATATTGAGGTCGTTTGGGGTAACCTCTTGAATTATGATGATGTTCTGCGTTGCGTGAGCGGGGCAGACGTGGTGTTGCATGTAGGTGGGATGGTGTCGCCGCAGGCAGACTATCGTCCGAGTCAGACAAGAAAAACAAACCTTGGTGCTGCCGAAAATATTAAAAAGGCTGTTTTGGCACAAGGTGATAAGCAGCCGAAGGTTGTCTATATCGGTTCGGTTGCGCAGATGGGCGACAGGCGTGAGCCGCTGCATTGGGGACGGACAGGAGACCCGATATCCGTCTCGCCATACGACCATTACGGCATTACCAAAGCGTTAGCAGAGAGAGTGTTGACTGACGGAGGCATCCGTAAATGGGTATCGCTCAGACAGTCAGGTATCCTTTATCCCGCAATTCTAAACAACTACGACCCTATAATGTTCCATGTGCCCATTAGGGGGGTACTCGAGTGGGCTACCGTAGAAGATTCCGGCAGGTTACTGGAAAGGGTGTGCAGACCGGATGTGCCGGACGAATTTTGGAACAGATATTACAATATAGGTTCAGGAGAGCAGTATCGTATCACGAATTATGAGTTCGAATGTCTGCTCTTAGAGGCTATAGGCTGTCCAAGACCGGAAAAGATTTTCGAAACAAAATGGTTTACAACTCGCAATTTTCACGGGATGTGGTACCTTGATAGCGATGTTCTTGAGCAGTATCTGCATTTTCGTGAGAATATTCCCGTAAAAGAGTATTTTGAAAAGATGTCGCGCAGCAAAACGCTGCCTACTGCCATAAAATTTGCGAAGGCGACAAAAGCGGCAAAATTAGTGCCGCACATTGTAAAATTGGCAATGCTGTCTATGGCTAACAAGAAGGTGCACGGAACACAAACTTGGATAAAAGAGTACGACAGATCAGAGGCGGCACAGAAGCGGGTTGCAGCCTATTACGGCTCGGTAGAGGCATATAAGAAAATTTCCGATTGGAAGCATATTGACCTCTCTCGCCCTTCTGATAAGGCTGTCTCTCTTGATCACGGTTACGATGAGAAGAAACCGATGCAGGAGTTTACACTTGAAGATATGCAAAAGGCTGCGGAGTTCAGAGGCGGCAAGTGCTTGTCGGCAAAGATGACGAAAGGCGACTGGGACTCAAAACTCAAATGGCAATGCGCTTGTGAACATCGATTCTATGCCTCACCTCGCTTGATTCTGCTTGGCGGACATTGGTGTCCCGATTGTTTCCCATACCCCTATTCTGATGAGCCGAAAGAGAAACAGCACCCTTGGCATCCCGATGCAGAGGCAAGGCGCAACCCTTTCTTCGCTCAATTATGGGCACCACTGCACGACAAGGACGAAGATAACATTTATGATGCTCATATCTTTGACGGTTGGGATAAATAAGGTATGTAGGCTTTCGACTTTCTACTTTCTACTTTCTACTTTAGTATTATGTATTTTGACGAATTAGATTTATCTGACGATATATTAGATGCATTGTGGGATATGCACTTCGACAAGTGTACGCCCGTGCAGGAAAAGACGATACCAGTTATTCTTGAAGGTAGAGATGTTATATCTTGCGCACAGACCGGTACCGGTAAAACAGCCGCATATATCTTGCCGCTGCTGACCAATCTGCAGCGAGATAATCATGAAGCAGATAAGGTAAACGCCATTATTATGGCTCCGACACGAGAGTTGGCGCAACAGATTGACCAACAGATGGACGGGTTTAGCTATTATGCCCCATTCTCATCGGTCGCTATCTACGGCGGTAATGATGCACAAGCGTGGTCAGCGCAGGAAAATGGACTAAAACGAGGTGCAGACGTCGTTATTGCAACCCCGGGACGGCTTATCTCACATATCAATCTGCATGATATAGATTTATCGGGAGTTAAGTATTTTATCCTCGACGAGGCGGATAGGATGTTAGATATGGGATTCTTCGATGACATAATGACGATTGTCAAGCACCTCCCCTCAGACCGACAGACAATCCTCTTTTCTGCCACGATGCCGAGTGAGTTGAGGACACTCGCTAAATCCTTTATGAAAACCCCTTTTGAGGTTAATATTGCCATCTCTCGCCCGCCTGAGACAATCCACCAAATGGCGTTTGTTTGCTACGATGCGCAGAAAAAAGCATTACTGAGAAAAATATTCGAAGACAGAAAACTCAATAAAGTGATTCTCTTCGCAGGAAGAAAGCAGACGGTAAGAGAGTTGCAGCAAGACTTCGTGCACCACCCAATGTCTTCTTCCCGCCATTTAGAAGTCAGAGCAATGCACTCTGACCTTGAGCAGAAGGAGAGAGAAGAAGTGATGCTTGATTTTAGAAATGGGAAGATAGATCTTCTTATAGCAACGGATATCGTAGCGAGAGGTATAGATGTGGATGATATCCCGCTCGTTATCAACTATGATGTGCCGCGAGATGCCGAAGATTATGTGCATCGAATAGGCAGAACGGCAAGAGCAGAAAATAAAGGAGAAGCAATAACTTTGGTCGGAGAAAAAGATCAGCAGTTCTTTTCGCGAATAGAGAGATTTTTAGACAAAGAGATTGAGAAACTGGCCATCCCCGCAGAACTGGGTGATGCACCTGAATACAACCCGCAGCAAAGGAGCAAAGCGAATAAAAACGGACGACATAAGAATCGTCTGTCGAAAGGTTTAAATAAAAAGAAAAGGCACTCTTTCGGTCATGGACACAAGAAAACAAGCCGATAAGCACACTTGTTTGATCCTACGCCATAACACTTGTAACTTATCATTCATTAATTATCATATAATATGAAAATCGTTGTTTTTACCGGTGCCGGAGTATCTGCTGAAAGCGGACTTGGTACATTCCGTGACGCTGACGGGCTATGGGAAAAATATCGCGTTGAAGATGTTTGCACTCACGAGGCGTGGCTTCGTAACCCCGAGTTGTGTGTGGAATTTTACAATGCTCGCCGTCGTGATACATTAGCTGCCCAACCTAATGCTGCGCATTTCGCTATTAAAAAGTTGCAGGAGAACTTTCCTGATACAGAGATTATTACGCAGAATATTGACGACCTGCATGAGCGAGCGGGTTCGCATAATATCACCCATTTGCACGGTGAGATAACCAAACTGCGTTCAAATATTGACGAGACAGATACTGTTCCCTGCATGGGCGACCAACACTATGGTGATCGTCACCCCGACGGGTCGCTCCTTAGGCCTTATATTGTTTTCTTTGGTGAGGGTGTTCCCTATTTTCCAAGAGCGTGCCAAATTGCCTCTACCGCAGATATATTGATTGTTGTCGGTACAAGTTTAAATGTTTATCCTGCTGCTTCTTTATTGGAATACGCGCCTGATACGGCAAAGATATATGTTGTTGACCCCGGCAAACCGGAGTTTGGGCATTTCCGCTATCGAGTAGAGCACATACAAAAGAAAGCATCTGAAGGTGTTCCGGAATTGGTTGATATGCTTTGTAAATCCTGAATATAAGAAAACAGGTGTAAAAAAAATACTAACTTTGTATATAAGACAACTGACTCACATTTAGAAGTGAGACCACTTCGCCGCTAAAAACAAACAAAAAATATGAAAAAACTATTTTTATTCCCTTTGACTATCATGATGCTTACAGCATGTGCCAAGCACGAGACTAATCCATTGCTTGAGCAGTCCTCTACCCCTTACGATGTACCCGCCTTCGGCGATATTCGGTTAGAACACTACCGTCCTGCTTTCGATGCAGCCATTAGTGAGAAAGAAGCCGAGATACAAGCGATCTGTGACAATGCCGAAGAACCGACCTTTCAGAACACTATCGCCGCCCTCGACCGCAGCGGACGTCTGCTCGCCAATGTGAGCGGAGTATTCTTCAACCTGCTTGAGACGGACGGCGATGACGAGATGAACGCCATAGCAGAAGCAGTGATGCCACAACTAACCGAAAGTGAAGATAATATCAATCTTAACGAAAAATTGTTCGCCCGCATTAAAAGCGTTTATGATAATCGCCATCATCTTAACCTCACGCCTGAACAGATGCGTCTGACGGAAGAGACCTACCGTCGCTTTGCTCAAAATGGTGTCGGTCTTGATGAAGATCAGAAAGCTCGCTTGAGAGAAATAAACAAAGAGTTAGCCGCCCTTTCGCTTAAATTTGGTCAAAATGTAGTTGCGGAGACCAATGCTTGTCAGCGGTTTATTTCCGATGAAAAGGAGTTGTCCGGCTTGCCTGAATCAGCCAAACAGGCTGCTGCGGAAGAGGCTGCCTCAGCAGGACACGAAGGCGAATGGCTTTTCACGCCGAAACGCACTTCTTTCACCCCCGTACTTCAATATTGCGACAACAGAGAACTGCGTAAGACCTTACTAATGGATTACACTACTCGCTGCAACCACGGTGGTGAAAACGACAACAAGGCCGTTATTATTCGCACTATGCAATTGCGTACCGAGAAGGCTCACCTGTTCGGCTTCGACTGCTCTGCTGATTATATTCTCCAAGATGCTATGGCTCACGATGGAAAAACAGCATACGAGATGCTGATGCAAGTGTGGGAACCAGCCCTCAATGCAGCAAAGAGAGAGAGAGCAGAACTGCAAGCGATGCTCGAAAAAGATCTTCCGGGCGAGACACTGCAACCATGGGACTGGTGGTACTATGCAGAGAAACTACGTGTTGAGAAATATAATCTTAATGAAGAAGAAATAAAGCCATACTTCGTGCTCGACAATGTGCGCAGAGGCGCGTTTATGTTAGCAGAACGTCTCTATGGTATTCATATTGAAAAGATAGAGGGATTACCCGTTTATCACCCCGATGTGGAAACATTCAAAATTTCCGATGAAAACGGAGAATTATTAGGCATCTTCTACACTGATTACTTCCCCCGTTCCACAAAACGCCCCGGTGCGTGGATGAATAATATCCGCGACCAATATATTGATGACAACGGCACTAATCACCGCCCCGTTATTGTCAATGTCGGCAATTTCAACAAACCTACATCAAACGCGCCGTCACTTCTCTCTATGGACGATGTGGAAACGCTCTTCCACGAGTTCGGACACGCATTACACGGCTTCTTATCACAATGTACCTACTCCTCTCTCGCCGGCACTAATGTTCCACGCGACTTCGTCGAGATGCCCTCGCAACTGATGGAAAACTGGTGCTATGAGCCTGAGGTTATGAAAACTTACGCATTCCACTATCAGACGGGGGAACTGATCCCCGATGAACTGATAAGCAAAATAAATGCTGCCGCTAAGTTCAACCAAGGTTTCGTTGAGACGGAGCAGCTGTCCGCCTCTATTCTTGACATGGATTACCACTTGCTCACCAACATTGATAATTTAGATGTCGAAGCGTTTGAGCAAGCGTCTATGAAGCACATGGGTATGATTCCGGAAATCATTGTTCGCTATCGTTCCACATTCTTCAATCACATCTTCACCACCGGCTACGAGGCCGGCTATTACTCCTATACTTGGTCGGCAGTGCTCGACTCTGATGTCTATCACGCTTTCATCGAAACCGGAGATATATTCAGTAAGGAAGTGGCAACTCGCCTGAGAAGAGAAATTCTATCGAGGGGTAACACGGAGGATGTTGCTATACTTTATCATAACTTCCGCGGGAAAGACGCCAATCCCGACTACCTTTTGCAGAAGAAAGGACTTAAATAATTTTCTGCCGGCATGCTTTGGCTCATACAAGCAATAAGCGTAGTGGTAGCAGCAATAGTGATACTGTTGCTGCTTCCTTACTCGCATAGAGAGGATGCTATGAAAAGCGTCTTCCTCTGCAGTCTTCTTACTGCTTGCCTTTCTGCATTTTTTCCCGATTTCATCGTATTTTTCATTGTCATCTGGTGGGCACTGTATATTCTTAAAGCGGTCACTATTCGAGCCGTATGCGCATCGCTGCTGGGACCGCTGGTTGTAGGACTGTACCTGGCGATATTCACATTTACCTTCGCTGACTCGTCTGCTATCATCACTATAAGAGAGGTTTGGGAAAATGCCTTTACAAGAGATTTTGTTACTTCGGCAACGCCACTGTGGATAATCATCGTTTCGGCGACAACTGCCATATTAGGCTTAATAGCCATAGTAGCGCACATCAACCACTACGCCACCGCCAATGTAAAGGTGCAGACACGATTCCTCATTTCAATGTCTGCTCACCTACTCTCTCTCGTCTCTTGCCTCTTCCCGCCTCAAACAAATCTTAGTCTCACACTCGTCTTTTGGGCAACAACTCTTTATCTTATTGCTTTATATATCAGTACCTACGGATTACCTAAGATAACATTATTCAAAAGAAGCAGCCCATATAACCGCTCCTTCTCGAAAAAGAGCCGCATCAAAAAGAAACGATAATGAAACGAGGACAACATACCGATATCAGATACGGCATACTTGCCTTAATTTTGCTAATTGGCTCTGTCATTGCTGGCTTATATCTGCTCAACAAAAATGACGCTGCACGAGAGAGCAAGATGGCTCAGCGCGAACGAGCAGCCTTTCTTAGAGACAGCATAGAACACGACATCGAAAAAAAAGCAGAGCAACGCGAGAAATGGGCGGCTGAAAAGGTTAAACGGGAAAAGCAAAAACAAGAACGCGAACGCTTACGGTTAGCTCTTGACACTATAACCATTACCTTGCACCCTTTCGACCCCAACACCGCTGATAGCAGCGAGTTTGTTCATCTCGGACTTCAGCCGTGGATGGGACACTCAATAGAGAATTATCGAGCGAAAGGCGGCAAATTCCGTAAGCCGGAGGATTTTCGACGAGTGTATGGCATGACCGACTCACTCTACTCTACACTTGAGCCATATATAACTATCAAACCAACAAACGATACAGCAGGCATAAGCAACCAAAGACAATATGCCTCGCGAATCAAAAAGGATACTATCCTGCAACTAAACACTACCGACACAGCAGAACTGCAAATGCTCAGAGGCATCGGCAGATACACCGCCCAGCAGATTATCAGTTACAGAGAGCGACTCGGAGGATATGTCTCGAAAGAACAAATAAGAGAGATTCCTAACCTGAGAAACGTTGACTCTATACTACTCTATCTTTCCACTGATTCACTTGTCATTAAGCCCCTTTACATCAACAGACGTTCCGTTGATGTTATGGCGAGACATCCATATCTTAATTTCGAGCAGGCGAGGGCAATAAACCTCTTTCGTCATAAACACGGCACAATAAAAAATTTCGAACAACTGATGACTATCAAGGAAAATGGCAAATTCCTATTCACCGCAAGCGACACTATTCTACTTCACCCATACCTCAGTTTCTCCGAATAGATTACTACACTATTTTTTATGAAATAATTACGGCAAACGCATCAAAATTTTTTATTATTACGTATGGTTTGTTTGCGAACGAGTGTATTGTTAATATTAATACAGTATTCGTAACGCTCTCTTCCGCTCATATACTATTTGATTGATTTTTAATAATATAACTCTTGCATATATGATGTTTTTTTTGTAACTTTACAGCCTGAAACAACAAAAGTTACAACTATGTTATCATCAATTTTCGTCCCAGTGACCGACCCGCGAGTACAAGGTCGGATATTGTATAAGTTATCAGATCTGCTGACCTGCACGCTGCTGACATTATTAAGCAATGGCGTTGACTTTGCAGATATGGAAGAGTTTGCCAAGCATAGAGCAAAATCATTCGGTCTGTTTGAAGGCTGTAAATCAACACCCTCCCATGATACTTTCCGGCGTATGCTTGGTTTGGTGGAACCTGATGAGATGATGCAGTGCCTGTGCGAAAGCGGAATGAAGTTTCTGGGGTCTTTGGCTGAAAAACAAGTCATTATAGACGGCAAGAAGTTACGTGGTTATAGTCCTCGTTCTCAGGGTACTAACGGAAAATACCTGCTCAATGCATATGTAAGCGAGAACCATTTTGTAGTCGGACAGCAAGAACTGCAAGATAAAGAGAACGAGATAGTAGCCATCCCACAATTATTGGATAAAATAAACATAGAGGGTGCCATTGTGACTATAGATGCCATTGGCACACAAGTTAACATAGCGCAGAAGATAATCAATCTGATGGCTCATTACTTGTTGGCGGTGAAAGAAAATCAGAAGGCATTATATGAGGCAGTAACTGATGCCTTCAAACTGAACAAGCCTCTCTCGGAAGCCACTGAGATGAATGAAGACCATGGCAGACTGGAGGAGCGTACCTGCCGAATACTACCTGCGGAAGTGATTGGCGACAACGATATTACAGGTCGTTGGGCAAACCTGACAACTATCGTGGAAATTACCAGTGACGTGACTATAAAGGCAACAGGTGAGACAACCCGAACCAAGCGTTATTATATTAGTGATGAGAATTTTCCGAAGGCATCCTACTTTAATATGTTGGCTCGCGCTCATTGGGAGATAGAGAATCAGTTGCACTGGCATCTGGATGTAAACTTTCTTGAGGATGATTGCAGGGCAAGGACTTTGAATGCCGCGCAAAACCTTTCTATTGTGCGCAAACTTGCTC
>FLNU01000259.1_pt1 | contig 52128 bp, 35 predicted proteins | sample 1140361 | NCBI WGS metagenome assembly FLNU01 (sample SAMEA3878206, study PRJEB12797) | bioreactor metagenome | biome: Moose rumen | place: Sweden | collected 2011-10 | reverse complement strand
CGCCGAGATTCGGGCAACGAATTGACAGTTTTGGGATGCTTGAGGGAGTAAAAGCGTGGAAATGAATGTTTTTTTGCGGGTGTTTTGTGAACGTTTTGTGAATTCAAAGGCTTTTTTTATCCAAAGAGAGCAATTTCTGTGACTAAAATTTTGTTGTTTGAATTATTTTAAGTAATTTTGCACACAAGACTTGTAATTAGTAATGAAGTCAGCCAACTCTCAGCCGACAGGCAAAACGGTAGGATGTATGCCCCGAACGGCATTCTGCTGAAACAAGAGCCTACAAAAGGCATCTATATCAAGGACGGCAAAAAGAAGGTGAAATAATTGACGCATTTGGTTCATGGCTCATGGTTTCAGGCAGCCTCTCCCCAGCCCTCCCCTGAAGGGAATGGGGACGGAGTTTTAGGTTTCTTTACCGGTGAAAAATCAGCCAGAGGGCATAGCCGAAGCCATAGAGGGCAATGAGGGCGAGGACGATGGCGATGGCGCGGTTGATTGCCATGAGGGTGCGGGGCTTGAAATGGTTGCGGATTTTCTTCATAATCCATGTGATGAGTGTCCACCATCCCACAGCGCCGACGATGAGTCCCAGGAAGCCCACGAGATAGAGCCACCAGTTTTCGCTTGAAGCTTCGAAGAGAAAGTTGCTCCGCGCGAAAAGGAACATGTAGAGGAAGACGATGGCGGGGTTGGAGATGGTGAGGAAGAAGCCCGAGAAGAAGTACTTGAGGATACCTTTCACCTTCAGGCCGGGCGTGGGTGTCAAACGGTCGTTGGTGCCCAACCCGGAGGCGGGATTGGAGTTCCACAGATAGGCTGCGTAGCCCAGGATGGCTACAGAACCCACGATTTGGAGGGTGACCTGATATTGCGAAATCCAATCGACGACCACAGCGGTGAGGAAGGTGGAGAGAATGGCATAGAAAAGGTCGGACAGCACAGCTCCCAAGCCGGTGAGATACCCCGAGAGCCATCCGCGATTGAGCGTTCGCTGAATCACAAGGATGCCTGTGGGCCCCATGGGCGCACTTACTATTATTCCTATTAAAAAACCCCAAAACAGGGTTATGATTGCTAAGTCTAACATCGTTTTAGGGAGTTGATGCCAAAAATTTTTTGCAAAGATATGATTTTTTTTTCAAACAGAGACGGATTTTTCATTTTTTTTGTGTATTTTTGCGGCAAATTTATAAAAAAGTGATGATTTACTTCTTTCAACAGCCCTCAAAGACGGTGTTAGCCGTCGAGACAGACCACGTTCTCAACTCCGACGAGAGCAAGCAACTCTGCTGGCTCTTCAGTGACGCAACCCTTCTCAACGACCGTCAGCTTCAGGGATGGTGGGTAGGTCCCCGCCGTGAAATGATTACCCCCTGGAGCACCAATGCCGTAGAAATCACCCAGAATATGGGTCTGCACGGCATCCGGCGCATCGAGGAATATTTCCCGGCCAAGGGTCCCGATGCCGAGTTCGACCCCATGTTGCGCCGTCTCTATGAAGGTGTGGGACAGGACTGCTTCACCATCGACAAACAGCCCGATACAGTGGTGATGATAGACGACCTGGACGCCTACAACGTGCAGGAAGGTCTCGCCCTCTCGCCCGAGGAGATACAATATTTAAAAGAGGTGTCGGCTCGCATCGGCCGTCGGCTGACAGACTCCGAGGTCTTCGGCTTCTCGCAGGTCAACTCGGAACACTGCCGTCACAAAATCTTCGGCGGTACGTTCATCATCGACGGCGAGGAGAAGCCATCATCGCTTTTTGCCCTCATCAAGAAAACCTCCAAGGAGCATCCCGGCAAACTGGTGTCGGCCTACAAGGACAATGTGGCCTTCAACGACGGTCCCGAAATCGAACAGTTCGCCCCGACCGACCCCACGACATCTTCCTATTTTGACGTGAAGAAAATCCACTCGGTGATTTCGCTCAAAGCCGAGACGCACAATTTCCCCACGACCGTAGAACCCTTCAACGGAGCCGCCACAGGTACGGGCGGCGAGATACGCGACCGACTGGGCGGCGGCAAGGCTTCGCTGCCCATTGCCGGCACAGCGGTTTACATCACGTCCTATCCCCGCAACGACAAGGGTTCGCCGGTGGGTCCGCGTCCCTGGGAGGAAACCGTGAAGGCGCGTCCCTGGCTCTACCAAACACCCGAACAGGTGCTCATCAAAGCCTCGAACGGAGCATCCGACTTCGGCAACAAATTCGGACAGCCGCTCATCTGCGGTTCGCTCCTGACCTTCGAACACGAGGAGGAGAACACACGCTACGGCTACGACAAAGTCATCATGCTGGCCGGCGGAGTGGGTTTTGCCAACTATCGTGATGCCCTGAAGGGGGAGCCCGAACCCGGCGAGAAGGTCATCCTCATAGGCGGCGACAACTACCGCATCGGCATGGGCGGCGGTGCCGTTTCATCGGTCAACACGGGCAAATATGCCGGAGCCATCGAGCTGAACGCCGTGCAGCGCGCCAACCCCGAGATGCAGAAGCGTGCAGCCAACGTGATACGTGCATTGGGCGAGAGCGACGACAACCCCATCGTGTCGATTCACGACCACGGTGCCGGCGGACACATCAACTGTCTCTCGGAGCTCATCGACACCACAGGCGGCAAAATCTGGATGGACCGCCTCCCCGTGGGCGACCCCACCCTTTCGGCCAAGGAAATAGCGGGCAACGAGTCGCAGGAACGCATGGGCTTCCTCATCAAGGACGCAGACATCGAGCGTGTGCAGAAAATCGCCGAGCGTGAGCGTTCGCCCTTCTATGTGATAGGCGAGGCTACCGACGACATGCGATTCACCTTTGAGGAAAAGGACGGCTCCAAGCCCATCGACCTCGAACTCAAGGATATGTTCGGCCACGCCCCCAAGACCTATATGCACGACCATACGGTGGAACATCACTATGCTCCCGTGGAGGTTTCGGACGACAGGATACAGCAGTACATCAAGGATGTGCTCCGCCTGGAGAGTGTGGCCTGCAAAGACTGGCTCACCAACAAGGTGGACCGTTCCGTGACGGGCAAGGTGGCCCGTCAGCAGTGCGTCGGTCCGCTCCAGCTGCCCCTGAGCGACTGCGGTGTGGTAGCCCTCGACTATCGGGGACGGCGCGGCATAGCAACCTCCATCGGCCATGCCCCGCAGACAGCCCTTGTGGATGCTGCCGCCGGATCGGTGACGGCCGTAGCCGAAGCGCTCACCAACATCGTCTTTGCCCCCATCGAGGGCGGCCTGGAAGGCGTATCGCTCTCGGCCAACTGGATGTGGCCCTGCCGCAACGAGGGCGAGGATGCACGTCTCTATGAGGCCGTACAGGCCTGCTCGGACTTTGCCATAGCGCTCAATGTCAATATCCCCACGGGCAAAGACTCCCTCTCGATGACCCAGCAGTACAAGGACGGCAAGGTGCTCTCGCCCGGTACGGTCATCATCTCGGGCGGCGCCGAGGTGAGCGACATCCGCAAGGTGGTTTCTCCCGTTGTACGCAACGACCGTTCGACGGCACTCTATTGGGTGGATTTCTCGTTCTGCGAACAGTATCTCGGCGGTTCCGCTTTGGCCCAAACGCTCTCGAAGCTCGGCGACAGGGTACCGACGGTCGAGAATCCGGAATACTTCTCGGACGCATTCAACGCCGTGCAGGACGCCATCCGTCAGAATCTGGTACTTGCCGGCCACGACATCTCGGCAGGCGGTCTGCTGACGACACTTCTCGAAATGACTTTCGCCAACACGGAGGGCGGTCTGCGCATCAACCTCAGCGATGTGGCCGAGGAGAAGACGCTCACGGAGATCCTCTTTGCCGAGAATCCCGGTGTGGTGCTTCAGGTCAAGAAGACCAAGGAATTTGAGAAACTGCTCGGGAAACACGGCGTGACCTTCCTCAAGATAGGTTATCCCGGCGACGAACGTGTGCTGGAGGTGCGCAAGGGCAATCGGGTGGAAGACTTCGACATCGACGCCCTCCGCGACATCTGGTATGAGAGCTCCTACCTTCTCGACCGCCGTCAGAGCGGCGAACAGAAGGCCCGCGAACGTTACGACAACTACAAGCACCAGCCTCTCTACTGGGTGATGCCCCGCAAATTCACCGGTCGTCTGGCCGACCTCAAGGCTCCTGCAGGCCAGCCGAGACCCAAGGCAGCCATCATACGCGAGAAAGGCACCAACGGCGAGAGAGAAATGGCATACGCGATGTATCTGGCCGGCTTCGACGTGAAGGACGTGCATACGTCGGACCTCACTTCGGGTCGCGAGGATTTGAGCGACGTGAATTTCATCGTCTTCTGCGGTGGATTCTCCAACTCCGACGTGCTCGGTTCGGCCAAGGGCTGGGCTGCCGCCATTCTCTACAACGAGAAGGCGCGCACTGCCCTCCAGCGCTTCTATGCCCGCGAGGACACCCTTTCGCTGGGTATTTGCAACGGTTGCCAATTGATGGTGGAACTCGGCATCATGGAGGCTTCCGAGAAGGGTGCCGGCCTGAAGCCCACACTCACGACAGAGCCCACGCTCCACATGCTGCACAACGACAGCCACAAGTTCGAGTCGAACTTTGTGAACCTCAGCATCCCCAAGAACGACAGCGTGCTCTTCGGTTCGCTCTCGGGTTCACGTCTCGGTCTCTGGGTGGCTCACGGCGAAGGCAAGTTCTCGTTCCCCAAGGACACTGAGAACTACAACGTCATAGCCCGCTACGGCTACGAAACCTATCCTGCCAATCCCAACGGTTCGCCTGCCGCCATTGCCGGTCTGGCCACCACCGACGGACGCCATCTATGCATGATGCCCCACTTGGAACGCGCCATCTTCCCGTGGCAGTGTGCTTTCTGGCCCGAAGACCGCGAGAATGACGAAGTGACCCCCTGGCTCCAGGCATTTGTCAATGCCCGAGAGTGGGTGGAACGTCGGCAATGACTTCAGCTACGCCGACCTGACAGTTCCCAGCAGGCGAGGGCGGCAGCCGCGGCCACATTGAGCGAATCGACCCCGTGGCACATCGGTATCCGAACCACATAGTCGGCTCCCGCTATCACGTCCGGGGCGAGCCCGTCGCCTTCCGTCCCCATCACGAGGGCGAGGCGGGGTTCGGCCTTGAGGCGCGGATTGTCGATGCCGCAGGAGTCGTCACGCAAGGCCAGCGCAGCGGTTTTGAAGCCGTAGCGCTGCAGTTCTGCGGCACTGTCGGCCCAAGTCCACGGCACCAGGAAAACGGTACCCATCGAGACCCGTATTGAGCGACGGTTGAGCGGGTCGCACGAGGTGCGTGTCAAGACCACACCGTCCATGCCCAGCGCTGCTGCCGAGCGGAAGATAGCCCCGATATTGGTCGTGTCGGTCACACTGTCTATCACCACCAGCCGGGAGGCCGTGCGGCAGATTTCCCCGAGGTCGGGCGCGGGTTTGCGTCTCATGGCGCAGAGCACCCCGCGTGTGAGCGTATAGCCCGTGAGCGCCGCCAACGTCTCGCGGTCGCCGGTATAGACCGGAAGGTCCGACCCGCAGAGGGCGATGATGTCGGCGGCATCGCCCGTGATGTGACGCCGTTCGCAGAGCAGCGCCACCGCTTCATATCCGGCCCGCAGCGCCACACGTATCACCTTGGGGCTCTCGGCAATGAAGAGTCCGTACCCGCTGTTGTCTTTGACCTGTTTGAGTTGGGCTTCGGTAAGGTCGGCGAAGAGACGCACTTCGGGTTGATGGACGGAGGAAATTTCGAAAATCATGCCACAAAGATAGTGTAATTTTTCAAAATTAACGCCCCAAATCTTAAAAATATGTCATGAAATGCCGTTTTTCGGGCCTAAAATTTTGAGATATGAAGATTTTGTACTATCTTTGTCCCTTGAATCGTGCCCACTAAAATGAGAAAACGCAACAAGATTCTCCTCGGCGTACTGACAGCGCTTGCGGTAATCCTTGTCGGATTACCCGCCCTGCTCTATGTCCCGGCCATCCAACAATTGGCGTGCGACATTGCCGTAAATCAACTCAACGAGTCGAGTACGACGGCGGAGTATCAGGTGGGCAGCATCCACATCGGTTTCCCCCTTCGCCTGCGGGTGAGGGATGTGTTGGCCACCCGTCGGGAGAGCAATGACACCATCTTCAGTCTGGGTCTGCTGGAGACCGGCCTCGACGACATTCCCTTGGGCGGAAATTACTTCGGAGTGAAGAGGTTGGAAATCGAAGAAGCCGCCTTCCGCTTCCCGCGTCTCACAGAGTCGCTCACCCTCTTCGGCAACGTGGAGAAGCTGGAAATCAAGGATGTGCTCTACAACCCTGCGGGCGAACTGAAGGTGGGAGAGGTGCTGTTGCCCGAGCCCCGGGTGTTTGTGATGATACGCGAAACGGAACCCGACTCCACCAAGGAAGAATCGGACAACATGCTGCTGATAGCCGTCAATCACCTGAATCTCACCGACGGCAAAGTAGGGCTGGTGCTTGATACCGCACGCCAGGCTCCCGGAGCCTTCGACTACAATCACCTGCGTCTCGATTCGCTCTATATTGATGTGACAGACTTTGTGATGAACGGAAGTCTTATCCGAGCGACGCTCAACGGCATGATAGCCGTCGAGAAAAATTCAGGCATGCAGATAGACGAACTCCACACCGACTTCACAATGGACGGCAGCCAAATCACTGCCCGGGATTTCTATCTCCGTACGCCGGTCACCGAATTGGCAGGAGAGGTGGACATGAACTACAAATATTTCTCGGCACCCTATCCCGGCAATTTCAATGTCGAGTTGGAAGGTTACGTAGGTGCGGGAGACGTGAAAATGCACGTGATGCCCTATCTGCCCGACATGGCTCGCCATTGGCCGGCCAAGACCACCCGTCTCGATGTGCTGACGGATGCGGAGGGTGACACGGTGCGCCAGCTATATGCCCGTGTGGAGATGGAAGACCGTCTTTCGCTCAGCGTCCTGGGCTCGGCCATACATCCCTGGGCGGATTCCATCCGACGGGCGGATGTGGCTGTGGAAGGTGCGTTCACCGATGCCGACTGGGTGCTTTCGGCATACGTGGCCGACAGCAGCCACCGGGCCTATCGCATTCCCCGAGGCACAGCCTTGGAGGTCTCCTTCAAACAGGCCGGCGACTATCTGGCAGCCACCGCCCACATCGAAGAGAATCACCGTGTGACGGCCGATGTGGATGCATCCCTCCACCAGCGCGACCAAAGTTATATGGCCCGAGGACAGACCGCAGGGCTCAACATCGGGCAATGGGTTCCCTCGCTGACCATCGATAATCTGAATTCCAGCTTCACGGCCTCCGGCCGCAATTTCGACCTCCAAAGCAAATATGCCCGCCTGCAAGCCGAACTGACAGTGGACAGCCTCTACTACCGGCGTCAGGAGGAAGGATTTGCCAGACGGAACATTACCGTGCGCGACAGTTTGAAGGATATCCGTGCCGATGCCGAACTGCTCCACAATCAATATGCAGTCAGCGTAGAGAGTCACCACCCGTATCTTGACTTCGATGCCAACCTTGAGGGTCTCTATCGGAGGGATTCCATCACGTCGAAGGGGGGCATCGACCTGCGCAAGGCCGACCTGGCCAATCTGCCCACCAATCTTGCCGATGTAGGCACAATCGCGATGCGTATGGACATCGATGCAGCCTACGACTGGGACAACGACGCCAACGTCCATCTGTTGGTGGACAGCCTGTTCTACACCGACAAGGGCGAAACCGTTCCGCTCAAGGATATGCGGGTGGATTTCTACAGCTCTACCGACACAACCTACGCTCTCCTTGAGGGCGGAGATGCCCATGCCCTGATAGACATCAACAGCGGCGTGGGACAAATGAGCCGCACACTGAATCCCTTCCTCAACGAGTTCGACAGGGAGCTCCGCACGTTCCATCTCGACATGGATACGCTTCAGAAACTGCTGCCCCGCATCGATGCATATATTGACATGAAGCAGGACAATCCGTTCTATCCGCTCCTCAATTACTACGGGTGGGGCTTCGATGCCGTCAAAGCCCGTATCGTCAACCACGAAGAAATCAGCGTCGATGCCAATATCGACCAGTTGTGGGGCGACGGAGTGGATTTCGACACGGTACGCGTGAGCATCCGGCCCGTTGGGCAGGGAGAAGCCGGTTACGACTACGATGCCCATATCGTCTATATAGACCCCAAACCCAAGGACAGCTATTCGGCATACGCCCGCGGTGTGATACTGAAGGACAGTCTCACATTGGATGCCCGCTACATCAACGGTCGCAACGTGATACTGTATGACCTTTTTGCATCGCTGGCCATGGGAGGCGATACACTGACGCTCCACTTCGGTGAACATCCCGTAGTCTATGCCCAGCAGTTGGATATCAACCACGACAATTACGTGCGTCTCACCGACTTCCGCAACTCCAAAGTACGGGCGCCCGGCCTGTCAGCCCTGCTGATGTTGGAAGGTCCCAACGACCTCTTTCTCAATTTGCTGACCCAACCGCTGTCCACGGGCGGCAACCAAGTGAGTCTGGCTGTGCGTCATCTGGATCTTGGCTATCTGCGCGAGACGGTGAAGTGGGAACATCAGGCCGGAGGCATTCTCAATCTCGACTTCTCGGGTGTGGCTATCCCCGACAGTGTGGCCGGACAGTTGGACTTGGGCGTGGAGCGTCTGCAGTTCGGCGAGTGGAGTACCGACACGGTTCATCTCTCCGGTCAGTTCCGACAGGAGTTTCTCAACCATCCTTCGCGTTTGAACATCGACTCGCTCATAGCGCGCGGCGAGCTTCCCAAGCCCGACATAGAATCGGCTCTCACGGGTCTGCTCACCATCAACAATCAGGCTGTCCTCGATGTCGATTTCTACGAGCACGACAGCCTCCGTCTCGATGTCTCGGTCGAAGATTTTCCCCTCCCGATGGCCAATCCATTCATGCCGGCCAACATGCCGCTCGGAGGAGAAGCGTGGGGTGCCGTCCATGTGACTCAGACCCATGCCTCCCACTACACGCAGGAGGAAGGTGTGGAATCGCCCATGAACATCGCGGCAGAACTGTCACTGCGTGACGGCACGGTCTCCTATCTCGATGCGGGAGCAGTGCTGCGTCTGCCGACAGACACGCTTCGTATGACGGACAATTACATCGCCATACGCGACTGGCACATCATGGGAGCCAACAACGACCCTCTCGTGCTCAACGGGTTCATCGATATGCGGAAAGACTTAACCAATCCTTCGATGAGTCTCAGCCTGGAAGGCAACAATGTGGAGGTCTTCAATTCGAAACGCCGCAACAAGTCGCAGACCATCGCCGGACGTTTGCTCTCGCGCATCAATCTCCGTGTGGCCGGAGCGCTGTCGAAGCTGCGTGTTACGGGCAACGTCAACGTTCTCTCAGGCACGGCTCTGCAGTATTACCTCACGGACGACCCGCTCGCTTCGGTCAGCAAGACCGACGAGATGGTAGAGTTTGTGCGCTTCTCCCAGCTGGATGCCAAGAACCGCATCCAACGCAAGTACTTCGAGACAAAGGAGACGCTTGACGCGGGTACATCCATCGACCTCAAAATCAACATCGCCCGCGACACCAAAGTATATGTCAATATAGGCACACAGAACGACGACAACCTCAACATCACCGGCGGAGGCGACCTGCGCTTCGGCAGTTCCTCCGACGGCACACTCACGCTCAACGGCACCTACGAAGCCCACAGCGGCGAGTTGAAATACCGTCTGCCTGTGCTCCCCATCTCCAAGGATTTCAATGTCACCGACGGCTCTTCGGTCATCTTCTCGGGCGACATCGGGGAGCCGGAGCTCAACCTCACGGCATCGGAGGACGTGCGTTGTTCCATCAACGATGTTACCAGCGGTACGCGCGTAGTCAATTTCAAGGTTTATATCTATATCAAGGGCACGCTCGACCGCATGAGCATCGAGTTTGACTGCGCGGCTCCCGAGGATGCTTCCATGCAGACCCAGATCAGCGCCCTGACGGAGGAAGAACGCACCAAACAGGCCATCAACCTCCTTGTGACACAGACCTACACCGGTCCGGGAGCTTCGAGCAATGCCGGTCTTTCGACGGCCAATGCGGCCCTCAATTCCATCATCCAGCGTGAGGTCGAGTCCTTCATCAACAGCCAGAAACAGTTGAAGCATACCCAGGTATCCTTGGGCATCGACAACTATGAGACCAGCACGGGCAACAGTCGTACGGATTTCTCGGTCAAGGTGTCGCAGGGATTCTTTGACGACATGATGCGCGTCACCGTGGGCGGTCGTATGTCGTCGGGCAGCGACGAAGAAACGATGGGACGCCGCAGCGATGCTGTCATCAACGATGTCTCGGTCGATTGGATGTTGAAGAAAGACGGTTCGCACTATATCACCGTCTTCCGCAAGACCAATTTCGAGTCGGTGCTCGAAGGCGAGATTGTCGAGATGGGTGTGGGTTACGTGCGCCAGCGCGAGGCCGTGCGGTTCCGCGACCTTTTCATTTTCAACACCGAGGATCGCCGCAAGCGTTTGCTTGAGCGTCTCAAACTCCTTGAACAGGCCGAACATTCAGGTACGAACGCCGACAAAGAGAATCCGTAAAACTGTATATTCTATATATATGAGTGAACTTCACGTCAACCTTTTCAGCACGGTCAGGAGATACCGCCGGAGAGATAAGCACAGAGGCATTGCAGCCGTGCTGCTGTGGGTGGTGTGTGCCGTTTCGTGCAGCACAACCAAACACCTTCCGGAGGGCGAAATACTCTATAGCGGGGTGAAAGAAATCACTGTCACCAGCCACGACACTGTGCCGGCAGAGGTGTCAGATGCCGTGAAGGCTACGCTCGAAGTCAAGCCCAATGCGGCATTCCTGGGCAGCGCCTACAAGCGTTCGCCTTTCCCCTTCGGACTGTGGATGTACAACCTGCTCTACACCGAGAAGGAGACAGGCTTCCGCCATTGGCTTTGGACTCGTCTCAAGAGCGACCCCATCTTGCTATCTGAAGTCAACCCCGCCATCCGCTGTGAGGCGGCACGTATAGCAATGGCCGACGAGGGATATTTCGATGGCAGCATCGGTTGGGATACCGTTGCAGTGGCCAAACATCCGCGCGAGGCCAAAGTGAGCTATTGTGTCAATTATCCCCGGGCCAAATACATCACCGATGTGCGTTGGATTCCTACCGGTGTGGCCCGCGTTGACAGTCTCGTTGCCGCTTGGAAAGAGGCAAGTCTCCTTCGTGTGGGCGACCGCTATCGCGCTGTCAATCTCGAGGAAGAGCAGACACGTATCACCTCGCTGATGAAGGATGCCGGCTATTACCATTACAAATCGTCCTATATTCGCTATCTGGCCGACTCCACCCTTTCACGTCAGGGAATAGCGCTTCGCGTTCACATCGACAACAATGCCTTCGCCTCGCACGACACGTCCGGTGTTGTCGTCCGTCCCCTTCAGCCGGCCGTCATCGACAGCGTAAACTTCGACCTCGACATGGGTCTCGGATTCCCTTCGACCAAATTTGACACCCTCGATTTCATCACCGTCGGCTATCGCGGCCGCAAGGCGAGGGTCAAGAACCGCTATTTGCGCTCGCTCGTTCCCTTCCGCAAGGGCGATTTTTATCGTCCGGAACACGTCAGCCGCGTCAAGTCGAATGTGGCGCGGCTCAACACCTTCCGCTACAGCAGCGTCTCTTTTCTGCCCCTGCCTTCGTCCGATTCACTCAATCACCTCCTCATGGATGTTGACCTCACCTACGCCCTCCCGTGGCATTCGTCGGTAGAACTCAACGGAGTCTATAAGGACAACGAGCAGCTCGGTCCCGGCATCGAGTGGAGTGTGCAGCGTCGCAACCTTTTCGGGGGAGGAGAGCTGTTGAAAATGGACCTTACGGCTTCGCATGAGTGGAATACGGGCAGGAATGCCGACAATGAGAAGAACAATCTCCTCAACAGCTACGAATTCGGCATCAAAGCCTCTGTGGTTGTGCCCCGTCTTCAGTTCCCCCACTTCCATATCGACAGAGACTATCCGGTTTCGACCACCTATTCCGTGTCGGCCAACATCCAGCGACGCTCGGGCTATTTCCAGATGATGAAACTCGGGGGAGAAGTCAAGTATGATTTCTACACCAACGATGTTTCGAGCCATTCGTTCTCGCCCCTCAAGTTAAGCTATGTGCGTCTCATCGAAACCTCCTATTCCTTCGATACCATCGTTTATTTCAATCGTGTTCTGTCCCAAACTTTTGCCGACCAGTTCATCCCCAAGATGGAATATACCTATACGTTCGACAATCGCACCACGCGTCAGCAGGCAGCCTCCCAGCAATGGCTGCAAGTCACGGCGGCCGAGGCGGGCGGTATCATAGATGTGCTTATGGGATGGGTAGGCAAACGTCCTCAGGGCGAGCGGCAGTTGCTGTGGCAGCCCTTCTCCCAGTTCATCAAAGGAACGGTCGATTTCCGCAACTATTGGAAGATATCGTCCAACCTGACCCTCGCCACACGCGCCTTCGGAGGCATCGTCTGGGCATACGGCAATTCGTCCGTAGTACCCTTCTCCGAGCAGTTCTACATAGGTGGAGCCAACTCCCTGCGCGGCTTCTCCATCCGTTCGGTGGGACCCGGCGGTTTTGTGCGCGACGGAGATGCATACGGTTATATGGACCAGACGGGCGACATCAAACTGGAGGCCAATGTCGAACTCCGCTTCCCCTTGCTCGGTTCTCTCAACGGAGCGGTGTTTGCCGATGCCGGCAATGTATGGACATTCGATGAGGATGACTGGCGCGACAACGGCAAAATCTCGTCGGATTTCTTCTCCCAACTGGCCACCGATGTAGGTCTCGGTCTGAGATATGACCTCGGCATGCTCGTCGTCCGCCTTGACATGGGCATTCCGCTCCACGATCCCTCTCTGGGCAAAAATCCCTATTGCAATGTGGGCGGCAACTTCTTCTCGTCGTGCGGATATCATCTCGCCATCGGCTATCCTTTCTGAATCGAGATAGGAGTTGAAGGTTAAAAGTTCAAAGTTAAAAGTTCAAAGTTAAAAGTTCAAAGTTGAAAGTTAAAGAGAATCAAGAATTATGTTGGAAAAATTTCTCAAAATCTACACTGTCACGGTTGCAGTCATCATTCTTGCCTGTCTGGCCATTGGCCTCTGGTTCCTCTTCGGCACAGAGACTTCGGTCAAAGCCTACTATTTTCTCTTCATTGCCCTCTTGGCCTCCTTCATCCTTTTCGTCACACGCAAGATGGTCAAAAATATGATTCGGCAAAACAAACGTCTGCCGGGTAACCGAAAGAAACCAAGTGAAAATTGATGAGAAGAGACTGAGCATAATCAGGCTAAAGTCTGTCTGTCCGAATCGGATGGCCTCAAAATAGTTCCAGAAGCCTCCATCGTCGGACGATGACTCCAAAACGGGTTGTTGACGCCCATCGGTTATCGTAGGACCATAAAAAACTCCAAGCAGGGCTTGGAGCTATATGGGAGTCGCCAACGGCGGGATATTTAGGATGTATAATTTTAGAGGGAGAGGAGGAAGGATTCGGCTTTGTTTTGGAAAAGCTGATGACCGTGGGGATTGAGGTGGGCGGTGTCGTTGGGTCCCTGAAAATAGCGGCGACGGAAGGCTGGATCCCAGACATAGATGCCGCTGTGATGGGCTGCATCGAAGTAAGGGATGGCACGTGACTCCAGGACGCGGGTGAGGACGGAGTGCATCTCCCGGAATCCGGGACGTGGGACATTCCAGGGGGTGAACCAACAGATGCGGGCCGAGGGGTAACGGGCGATGAGGGAATCGACAAAGGCAGTGACATTCTCTTCGAACAACTGAAGCATCGAATCGCTGTAAGCTTTCTTCCTATCGGGGTTCCATGTCGCGGTATCGACATCCTCGGCAGCGGCGATGAGACTAGCATCGTTGTGGCCGGCCACGATGACCACATAGTCGGCATCCTTCTTCATCTCGGAGAATCGGTGAAGCATCGAGATGCCCCAGTTCTTGCGGTCGAAGGCAACACAATTGCCGTTGCGACCGTAGTTGTAATAGGACATGTGGTATTTTTGGGCCACACGCCAATGCCAGGTATCCTCGATGCGGCCGCGATGGTTGCGTACATAGCTGTCGCCGACGATGACCATCGTCTTGCCGTAGAGGGGCGATTGCCGCACCCAATCGCTCACGGCGGTGGTGGTATCGACGGGAGTGCAGGCATTGAGATAGTGCGGCTCGGCTTCAGTGCCGACAGATTGGGCTACAGACGGAAGGCAGACAACGGAAGAGGCGGTCAGGAGAGAAACGAAACGGAGGACAGTGCGGGTCATAGGACAGAGTTTAGAGTTATTTGCGTTCGGCAGCTTCGATGGCCTGGGCGATGTCGGCAATGAGGTCGTCGGCATCCTCGATACCCACGCTGAGGCGAATGAGGTCGGGAGCTATGCCGGCCGAAATCAGCTGTTCGTCGGAAAGCTGGCGATGGGTGTGGGAGGCGGGGTGAAGCACACATGAGTGGCAGTCGGCCACATGGGTAGCGATGAAGATGAGCTTCAGGTTGTCCATGAAACGGATGGAGAAGTCGCGTCCGCCCTTGAGACCGAAGGCCATGACACCGCAGGAACCGTTGGGGAGGTATTTCTGTTGCAAGGCGTGCTGCGGATCGTCCTCGAGATCGGGATAGGAAACCCAGGCCACATAGGGATTGTCGTGGAGGTAACGGGCTATCTTGAGGGCGTTCTTGCAGTGTTGGGGCATGCGGAGATGGAGGGTCTGAAGTCCGAGATTGAGGTAGAAGGCATTCTGAGGTGCCTGAATAGCACCGAGGTCACGCATGAGCTGCGAAACGAGCTTGGTGGTGTAGGCCATCTTGCCGAATTTCTTCGTATAGGTCAGTCCGTGGTAGGAGGGGTCGGGAGTGGTGAGTCCGGGGAATTTGTCGTTCTGCTCCCAGTCGAAGTTGCCCGAATCGACCACCACGCCGCCTACGGTGGTTCCGTGACCGTCCATGTATTTGGTGGTGGAGTGGGTTACGATGTCGGCACCCCACTCGAAGGGACGGCAGTTGATGGGGGTGGCGAAGGTGTTGTCCACGATGAGCGGCACTCCGTGGGCATGGGCGATGCGGGCAAATTTTTCGATGTCGAGCACCATGACCCCGGGATTGGAAATAGTCTCGCCGAAGAGGAGTTTGGTGTTGGGACGGAAGGCGCTGGAGATTTCCTCGTCAGAGGCATTCTGATCGACAAACGTCACCTCGATGCCGAGTTTGGGAAGGGTGGTTCCGAGGAGGTTGAAGGTTCCGCCGTAGATGGATTTGGCCGCAACGATGTGTCCGCCGGCCTCGCAGATGTTAAAGCAGGCAAAGAGATTGGCGGCCTGTCCGGAGGAGGTGAGCACAGCGCCCACGCCTCCTTCGAGGGCTGCGATGCGTGCAGCTACATGGTCGTTGGTGGGGTTCTGCAGACGGGTATAGAAATAGCCTTCGTCTTCGAGGTCGAAGAGCCGTGCCATCTGTTCGGAAGTTTCATAGCGGAATGTGGTGCTCTGGATGACGGGCATCTGTCGGGATTCGCCCTTGCCGGGTGTGTAGCCGGCCTGTACACAAAGAGTGGAAAGTTTCATGTTGTGGGATGTATTTAGTAATGTTTTGAATGTGAATTATTTTACCCAGTCGTCCGGGAAGGAGAGCGTTTCGAACTGTCCGCCCTTGCCGTCCAGAATGAAGTATGCCTTGAGCGAAGGAAGGGACTTCAGGACACGGAGCGCATCGGCAGAACCGAGCACCATGAACGCGGTGGCATAGGCATCGGCCGTCATGCAATCGGGGGCCTGAACCGTAGCCGAGAGAATGTCCTTCTGGACGGGATATCCAGTGTGGGGGTCGATGGTGTGGGCGTAACGCTGTCCGTCCTTCTCGTAGAAATTGCGGTAGTTGCCCGATGTGGCCAAACCGCCGAACGTGAGGTGGACCACGGCCTGAAGTTCACTGCCGGCCATGACATCCTCCTTGGGCTTGGCGATGCCGACTGTCCATTCCCTTCCCTTGTCGTTGAGACCCCGAACCACGACCTCGCCTCCGATTTCGACCATGAAATCGGAGATGCCTTTGCGTTCGAGAAATGCAGCCACCACATCGACAGCATAGCCTTTGGCGATGGACGAAGCATCGAGCACGGTCTCGGGCCGGAGTTTGCGGAGGTGGCCTGTGCTGTCGAGCGAAACGGTTCGGAAGCCTACGCCCGTCATCGCAGAATCCACAGCCCCGGGAGTCACGTCGGTTCGGTTTTTTAACCCGAAGCCCCACAAGTTGACCACAGGAGCCACCGTCATGTCGAACGCGCCGTCGGTGACCTCGGACACCCGCTGCCCCATCTCGAAGACCCGACGGAAATGGGCATTGGCCACACAGGAGGTGTCGTTGCGGTTGAACCGAGAGATGACACTGTTGGGGTTAAACATCGAGAGCGAATTATCGACTTCGGTGAAGAGTGCCGTGACGGAATCTTGCCAATCGGTCGGGTCGTTGTAGGTGATGTGGTAGAAAGTATTGAAAACCGTACCTTGCAGCCGCGTGTAATTCCGGTTGTCAGCTCCGGAACGCGAGCACCAGGATGTCAGGCCCAGAATGGCCAGAATGACAATCAGCAGGATAACGGATTTGGCACGTGTGGACATCAGGGAGGGGAATTAGAAAATGTCGTAGGAAATATTGAAAGTGAAGCCGATGTGGGATTTTGTGGTTCCGTAGCCCGGAACATAATAAGGATCGCCATTGGGGTTCTTCCCCTTGTTGACGAAAGTCTTGTACCAGATTTCCCAGCCCAGACTCCATTGTTTCCACACCTGCACATGAATGCCACCGCCTATCTCGAGCCAATGGCAGGTGAAGTCGAGCCCCGTGAGGTCGGTGGGGCCGAGAATTTCCCAATAGCCGTCGTTGAAAGTGAGATTGAGGATATCGGCTTTGAAAGACGAGAATCCGTAGCGGGCAAAAATCCAATAAAAGTCGTCGGGGCGAGTGTCGTTGTATTTGAAGTTGTAGCCAAAACCGGCCTTGAAGAAGAAGGAGGGATTGACCTTGTAGCTGTAGTAGGAATCTTCAGCCGTTTCGTTGCAATGGCCGATGCCCAAGACAAGCTGCGGCAGGAAGCGGTGGTGGAGGTCGAGCGTGGTGCGGATGGCATATTCTCCGTAGTCGTTGGCGAAAATCTCCATCACGGGACTGGACAGGTCGAAGGCTACTTCGAGGCCGTTGAGCAGGGGATAGCGATACGTCTGCCCCTCGGGCAGAGGCTCGGCTTTCCCGGCATCGGCGGACATTTCCTGCTGCGCCTCGCTACCGCGCGGAATGGAGCGTCCCTGAGCCGACGATGAGACCGAGGGAAGCCATCCTGCCAAGAGCAGCAGTGAGAGCAGCAGCGACTTAATAGGTGATGGAGACATTGACTTCATCGGTATTGGTGATTTCGTCTTTTTGGATGGAGGCGCTCCGAAGGAAGTGACGGGTCACGGAAACCTCCTTGAGCGTGAAGAAAACGGAGCAGCCGCAGTCCATGCTGAGGAAGAACGTGCGGGGTTGGTAGTGAATTGTGAGCGTGTCTTCGACCTGATAGGCGCTATCGGCACTGACCCTCATCTGGAGTCGGATTTGGGTGGCCGTCGTGTCGGGGCGGAGCACGAAGTACAGCTCTTCGGGCTCGGTTTCCTCCAGCATCAGCGTGTCGGAATAGCCTGTGGGAGAAGACTCGTCGAGCACGCCTTGCTGTCCGATACCCCAAGCGTAAACGGAAGTGATGCTATAGCCAGACACGGAGGTCAGCGAGGTGACGCAATGGGTCTCACGCGTCTGCTCACAGCCGTCGCTGCAAGCCGACCACACCACGCCGCCGGCAAGGAGCAAGAGGAGGATTGCGGGATTATATAACTTCTGCAACGTCATACTTATTGCGTTCGGGAGCATTGCGGGAAATCAGTTCGCCCACAAATCCGGCCAGGAAGAACTGCGAGCCCAGAATCATGCATGTGAGCGCGATATAGAACCAGGGGGAGTGGGCTATCAACATGGCCTGCGAACCGTTGTTGAGCGCCCAGAGTTTGTGGATGCCCAATCCTATGATGACGATGAAGCCAAGTATGAAGATGAACGAACCGACCAGACCGAAGAAATGCATCGGCTTGAGTCCGAACTTGTTGAGGAACCACAGGGTAATCAGGTCGAGATAGCCGTTGACGAAACGGTCGAGTCCGAACTTGGTGTGACCGTATTTGCGGGCTTGATGATGAACCACCTTCTCGGTAATTTTGCCGTAACCGGCATTCTTGGCCAAATAGGGGATGTAGCGGTGCATGTCGCCGTAGAGCTCGATATGCTTCACGACAGCATTCTTATATGCCTTGAGTCCGCAGTTGAAGTCGTGGAGGTTGTGGATACCCGACACAGCCCTTGCGGTGGCGTTGAAGAGTTTGGTGGGAATGGTTTTAGAGAGGGGGTCGTAGCGTTTCTTCTTCCAGCCCGACACCACATCGTACCCTTCTTGCTTGATGAGACGGTAGAGCTCGGGAATCTCGTCGGGCGAGTCCTGGAGGTCGGCATCCATAGTGATGACCACGTCGCCCTTGGCCAACGAGAAGCCGACCTGGAGTGCGGGCGACTTGCCGTGATTGGTTCTGAAGGACATCCCGTGCATGTCGGGATACTGTTCGTGGAGTTGTTTGATGACGTTCCAAGAATTGTCGGTTGAACCGTCGTTACAGAAAATCACTTCGTAAGAGAATCCGTTGGCTTTCATCACGCGGTCAATCCACGCAGCCAGTTCCGGAAGAGATTCGTCCTCGTTGTAGAGAGGAACGATTACAGAAATATCCATTATTCGGTTGTATTTGTTTTACGTTGAATCAAGAGTGAAATCGGAATCATGAGCAGGATGCCTATGAAAAGGTCGTTGGAAACCATTTGCACGGCAGCCTCGATAGCCGTAGGTACGGGAGCCTCTTTGAGGGTCTCGACGGCTTCGTTGAAGGGACGCAGCACAGACTGCATCTGGGAGCTCTGTGCGAGCATGGCCGCACTTTCTTCGTATTGGGCAATGGCGGCAGACTGCATCTCATAGAGATTTTCGGGGGCGATGAATTCATTGTAAAGATAGATCCACGCCGCCTCGACAAGAGCCGCAAACAGCATCATCTGAAGTCCGAAGAGCCAAGCCCGGAACCATCCGATGGTGCCCCCCATCACGTTGTCGCGCAGTTTTCTCATGCTGATGTAGAGCAGAATGGGCGTACCCAAAAGAAACGGCAACCGCAGCATCCCCATGAAGATATTGCCGGCCGACCAAACGGTGAGCATATACTCGAAGATGAAGTAAAGGCCTATCGGCAGAGCCGCCCGCATCAGAAAGTTGTTGATTCGGGTTCTCTGTTCCAATTGTTGTTGCAGGTCTGTTTGCATAGTTTCTATTGATGCTTTTTATCTTATTGAGATAGCAAAAAGAGCGTTTTGAAATGAAAAACGGCAGTTTTGACTATTTTTTTGTTCCAAAATTTGGTCATTTCGTCCAAAAGCGCTACTTTTGCAGTCGGGTAAGTGTCATACGGCATGCTCCCTCTAATCCCCCAGGGCTTGACCGCAGCAAGGGCGTGAGGTTGTAGCGGCGCGATATGGAGAGCTTACCCTTTTTTCATTTTAAATCCATACCCCATGCACATTTCCCATAATAGGCTGTAGTGAATGCCGACGAGTTGTTGTAGAGACCCAGAAACTCGGGGACGGTGACCGCCATACCCGACACATCCGTAAATTCTATCATGTTGTCGGAGCTTGTGCCGACTTTGAAGAAAGAACTGTGGAACTCACTGACGACAGCCTCCCGGAGGAGACTGAGGACAGCGTTGTCCTCGCCGCCGATGTAGCGGAGCAGGGCTCCCATGTCGTGGTAGAGGCCGGTGCGGTCGCTGGTGCTACCCATCCTACGTCCATAGCGCTGGATGGTGAAACGCAGAGTCTCGGCGTTCTCCTGCAGAGCCTGCAGAGCCTCGGGATGAGCGAGGCGCAAGTTTTTGTAACCTTCCAAAAGTGAAGGCATGGCGGAGGTGCGGATGACGGAGAAAGTGCCTCCGTTGTTCTTGTAGGTACCGTTCTCCCCATAGACATTCTCAAAGTCGGTGACCAGCGCGCGGAGGGCGGATTCGACTTCGGAGGTGGACTGGCATTCGGCCAGCGAAGGTACAAAGGTGTTGTAGGGCAGCCCGGCACCCATAATCTCATTGGACGAGCCGGCAATGTAGTCGGTCACGTTACGGAGTTCGTAGGCCACCTCAGCCGTTGCCATGTGGCAGGCATCGAAAAACATATAGTCGAAATGAACTCCCGTTGAGGCCAGCGCAGAGGCCAAATCGTCAGTTTCGAGATAGGAGGTTCCGTCGATACCGATGTAGGTGAGGGGCTTGATACCGGCTCCGGAGGCCGAATTCAGCTGATAGGAAAGATTGCCGGGTACCCAGGAGTCACCGTGGGACCACATCTCCAGACCCTTGACGGTGGAAGTGAAGGTGCGGTTGAATACAAAATCGACAACCCAAGCCACCTGGTCGGGGAGTGCAGAGTTAACTTCTTCGTCCCACACAAAAAGGGTGTCGCGGGAAACAGAGAGCCCATCGGAGGCGACTTTGAGATGGAAAAGTACGGGGTGTCCTTCTTCATTGTCCTTGTAGATGACAACATTCATCGGCTTGCCGGCATCAAGCAGTCCTCGGGATGCCGCCGAGATATTGGTCGGGGCATAGGAGGAGAGTGAATTGTCTCCCACTATATATATTAATAATGTGTGGTCGGCCGTCTGAACAGGAGTCGGTTCGACAGAACTGCTGCTATGGCAGCTCTGCAAGGAGAAAACTGCCAGACAGAAGAGCGAGGCAGAGACCCAGAAGTTTTGGATATCGGAAAGTTTACACATGAAATGACACATACTTATCACAATCGTGCTGTCTTACTGAGCAACAGATGGTCGAGGGTGACCATGGCAGCCATCGCCTCGACAACGGGAACGGCACGGGGTAGGACACAGGGGTCGTGGCGTCCGCGAGCCTTCAGCACGGCAGGCTCCAAGTCTTTGTTGACTGTCTCCACTTCGCGCAGAAGGGTGGCCACAGGTTTGAAGGCACAACGGAAGTAGATATCCTGTCCGTTGGAGATACCTCCTTGGATGCCTCCGGAATGGTTGGCAGCGGTCATGATGCTGCCGTCGCGTACCACGAAGGTATCGAGCATCTCCGAGCCTCTCTTTCCGCAGTCGGCAAAGCCGAGACCATAGTCGAAACCCTTGCATGCATTAATGGAAAGCATCGCAGCTCCGAGGTCGGCATGCAGTTTGTTGCCGACAGGTTCGCCCACGCCGGCCGGAAGTCCTTGAATCACACCCGTAATGACCCCGCCTATGGTGTCTCCCTGAGCTTTGACCTCCCGAATCAGCGTTTCCATTCGGGCTGCCGTTTCGGTATCGGGGCAGCGCACGGCATTGTTTTCGGCATCGCCGAGGTTGTAGTCCAAATAGGTGCCGGGCAGGACGATGTCGCCCACCTGCGATGTGAACGCTGTAACGGTGATACCCCTCGTGCGGAGCGCCATTTTGGCCAAAGCTCCGCCTACTGCTCTCGACAGCGTCTCACGGGCAGAACTGCGTCCGCCGCCCCTGTGGTCGCGTATGCCGTACTTCATCGTGTAGGTGTAGTCGGCATGGGAGGGCCGGAAGAGGTCGCGCATGTTGTCGTAATCGGCACTGTGCTGGTTGCTGTTTCTCACCTCGAAGCCGATGGGTGTACCCGTAGATTTGCCCTCGAAGATACCCGAGAGCAATTCCACGCGGTCTTCCTCCTGTCGTCCCGTGGTGATGGCCGACTGTCCGGGACGCCTGCGAGCCATTTCCCGGGCGAGGAAGTCTTCATCGACGGGGATGCCGGCCGGCATCCCTTCGACAATACCTCCCACTGCAATGCCGTGGCTCTCGCCGAACGTCGTCAGGCGGAATATCTGTCCGAAACTGTTCATCGTTTATTTACTCTTGTCTTTCTTGTCACAGTTGCAATCTCCGTTGCATTCGCCCTTGCAGTCACCGCCACCGTTGCAATGACATTCGCCGCAACTTTCGCGCATATAGGCTTTCTTGTCCTCTTCATTGGGCTCACGCACTTCGACCACTTCGCCTCGGAAGCGCAACGTCATTCCGGCGAGGGGATGATTGAGGTCGCAAACCACCACCGAATCGTTGATTTCCTCGACAGTGGCCTCATAGACACCATCGGAAGCCTGGAGATTTATCACGTCGCCCTCTTTTATATTGGAGGGAAATTTGCCGTTTTTGTCGAGGAATTTCGAACGGGGAATGTTGAGGATGAGTTCGTCGCGCACTTCGCCGTAAGCCTCAGCCGGAGAGAGTTCGAAGTCGAACTTGTCGCCGGCGGATCGTCCTTCGAATTGGCGTTCGAAAGCGGGCAACACTGTCCCCATACCGAAGAGGAAAGAGAATGGCTCACGGCCTGCGGTATCTTCGATTTCCTCCACTTCTTCGGGGTCTTCATCATACCCCGTGAGTTTATAGTTTATGGCTACGAATTTGCCGGATTCTATTTTCATTTTTGTTATGCTGACTTTATCTGAAATTTTTATTTGCAGTTGGGACACCAGGGCTTCAACTGTTTGAAGAAGTCGTTGCCCTTGTCATCGACGAGGATGAAAGCCGGGAAATCTTCCACTTCGATTTTCCAGATGGCCTCCATTCCGAGTTCGGGATACTCGACACACTCGATGCTCTTGATGGAAGACTGGGAGAGCACTGCAGCCACACCACCGATGGTGCCGAGATAGAAGCCTCCGTGTTTCCGGCAGGCATCTGTCACGGTCTGAGTGCGGTTGCCTTTGGCAATCATAACGAGCGAAGCGCCGTGATCCTGGAATTCATCGACGTAGGGGTCCATTCTGTTGGCCGTAGTGGGACCCATCGATCCGCAGGGATATCCTTGGGGAGTCTTGGCGGGTCCGGCATAGAGAATGGGATGATTCTTGAAGTAGTCGGGCATTTCTTGGCCTGCATCGAGACGGGCTTTCAGCTTGGCGTGGGCGATGTCGCGGGCCACAATGATGGTTCCCTTGAGGTTCACGCGGGTCGATACGGGATATTTCGAGAGTTCCTGACGAACGTAGTCGATACCCTTGTCGAGGTCGATTTCAACACCTTTGGCACCCTCTCCGGGACGACGGTATTCCTCTGGGATGAGTTCCGACGGATTGTCATCCATCTTTTCGAGCCAGATACCGTCCTCGTTGATTTTGGCTTTGATGTTACGGTCGGCCGAGCAGCTCACACCCATACCGATGGGGCAGCTTGCGCCGTGTCGGGGCAGACGTACCACACGGATGTCGTGGGCCAGATATTTTCCGCCGAACTGTGCACCGAGACCAATCTTCTGAGCCTCTTTGAGGAGTTTTTCCTCGAGGTCTGTGTCGCGGAAAGCGCGGCCTGTTTCGTCGCCAGTGGTGGGCAGGTTGTCATAGTATTTGATGGAAGCCAGTTTGACGGTCAGCAGGTTCTTCTCGGCCGACGTACCGCCGATAACGAATGCGATGTGGTAGGGCGGACAGGCAGCAGTGCCCAGACTCTTCATCTTCTCTACGAGGAAGGGGAGGAGCGTACCCTCGTTCTGGATGGTGGCTTTCGTCATGGGGTAGAAATAGGTCTTGTTGGCCGAACCGCCACCCTTGGCTACCATCACGAAACGGTATTCAGCACCCTCGCAGGCTTCGATGTCGATTTGGGCGGGGAGGTTGCATCGGGTGTTTACCTCGTCATACATGTTGAGCGGAGCATTCTGCGAGTAACGCAGATTGTCGTTCACATAGGTGTTGAAAACACCGCGCGAGAGGGCTTCTTCGTCCTCAAATCCCGTCCACACCTGCTGGCCTTTCTCGCCGTGGATAATGGCTGTGCCGGTATCCTGACAGAAGGGGAGAATTCCCTTCACGGACGTTTCGGCATTGCGAAGGAATTGCAACGCCACATACTTGTCGTTCTCGGAGGCCTCGGGGTCCTTCAGGATTTGGGCCACCTGCAGGTTATGTTCCCTGCGGAGCATGAACTCCACATCGTGGAATCCCTGTTCGGCCAGAAGCGTCAGGGCTTCTTTGCTCACCTTGAGAATCTTGTGACCCTCAAACTCACCTACACTGACACCTTCTTTCGAGAGGAGACGGTATTCCGTCTTGTCCTCGCCCAACTGAAACATGGGCGCATATTTGAATTCTGTTGCCATAGAATTATTTTGTATTAAATAGTCGATACTGCAAATAATGACTGAAAAAGCGTACAAAGATACACATTTTTCCCGAAATTAGGACCTTTTTTGGGAAAAAAACGTCCAAAATGCAAAAAAAATCACATTTTATTACACAAGTTAACGAATTATTATTATCTTTGCAGACCTAAACTTGCAAAATTTCTTTCCCAATAATATTAAAATCTCTAATTTTTACTGTTATGAAATCAAGTCTGTTTTTGTCTGCAGCCCTCTTGGTGGGCATGTTTTCGAGTTGTTGCCAACAGGAGTGTTCCAAGGAGGGTGCTTCTGCCGGTCCGAGTGCTCCCATCATCGAGTCATCGTCATATATAGGATTGTGGCAGAAATATCAGGAAACCATTGTTGAGGATTCTGAGACAGAGATGGTTATCAAGTCGGTAGCGCCCACGAATCTTTTCAAGTGCATTCTTCCCGACGGAAATTATTTCCTCTATCGTGCCTACACCGATGCAGAGAGCAATCAGGTGGTATCCACCATCGAGGTTTACGGAACCTACAAGATGCAGGGCGATTCAGCCATTGTCGAGCACATTCTGACCAACTGCTCTGTTCCCGAACTTTCTAATATCGACTCCGACGTCATCTACAAGATGTCCGACAAGGACAATATGGACGTTTACTACAAGCTTCGCAATGCCGACGGCACACCCGGTTCGAGCGAATACGAGCCTGAACACTGGCAGCGTGTAGCTTCAGCTACTCCCAAACAGTAACGATTTCGTTGTTGTCCAAATACCACAGGTAGGCTTCAGCGCGGGGAAATCCCATTTCGAGGAGACGTTTTCTGTAGGCGAGCACTTGAGCTCGATGTTTCTTCTCGGGTCTGCCTGTCTTGTAATCTATCACGGTCGCCGTTCCGTCGGGTGCTACAGTCACCCTGTCGGGGCGGCGATGTTCGTCGTTGGCGGGCAGCAGGATGGTCTGCTCGTTGATGACCTTCACCTCGGCATCGAACCAGACTTCAACTTTTTCATTCCGGAGATATTCGGCGACGCGTGCTTGCAGTTCTTCTTCGGTAAAGAGGGCGCGATAGTCATCACGCGTGGTGCGGTAGAAGTGATGCACCGCCTCAGATGCCGTGTTGCGGTCGGTGACAGACGACATAGCCTCGTGGATGCAGTTGCCGCGCATCACAGCCTCCTCGTCCTTCACGATTTGGGAACGCAGCAGGGTAGGCAGTTTCGGTTCGGGAGAGGCTACATCAGGACTCAGGGCAACGGTCTGACTTTCTGTCTGTAGGACGGACCGCAGACTGCGGGGCCGTCGTTCGCCTTTCTCCCACACACCTTCAGCGACACAGGTCAAGCCGTTGTCTTCGTTATTCACAAAGGCCTCAAGGTCCTGCCACAGGGGGTGTTTCCCCTTTTTCTTCTCGGAAGAATAGAAGAGCCAGAGTTGTTCTTTGGCACGTGTGAAGGCAACGTATGTAGTATTGAGATTATCGACAATCACTCGTCGGCGTTCTTCTTTGTATTGTTCTTCAAAAAGAGTGCCTTCCATCTTCGACAGACTGACGGGCAAAGCCACACCTTCGAGGCGGAAGGGTTCCGCTGTGGGTTGACACCACAGGATGTTGCTGTGACGTCCGTCGGTGCGCAAGTCCATCTCCCACGAGGCGAAGGGGATGATGACGACGGGCATGCCGAGACCTTTGGCTTTGTGGATGGTGAGCAAACGTACGGAGTTCTGTTCGCTGTTGGACGAAATGGCCTTCGAGCGTCCGTGTTCGTCCCACCACGTGAGAAACGTCGTGAGGTCGGCACTCTTCGAGATGGAAAACTCCAGCACCAGGTCTCTGAATGCCAACAGGAAGGCTTCGTCGTTGCGACTGCTCAGCTTTAGGGCTTGAATCAGCCCCTCAGTCATTTCGTAGAGCGGACGGTTGCCGAATCGGCAGATATCGTCCGGAAGTACGTGTCCCGTGAGGTCTTTTACCTTGAAGTCGGCGATGGCCTTGAGTATAGGCACCCGGGGATTCTGCATGTATTTCATCACGGCGATGAGGGTTTGTACCACAGGCCGTGAAATCAACGTGAGGGCTTCGTCGCTGATGATGGGGATGCCGGCGGCAATGAGCCGCTCGGCGGCTTGTGTTCCTTCATCGTTGGTGCGTGTCAGGATGGCAATGTCGCGGGGTTCATAGCCCTGTTCCAGAATTTCCCGCACAGCCTCGGGCAGACGTTCTGTCACATCCGCAGCGGCCTCGACATGCACCAGTCCTCCGTATCCTGCGCTGTTTCTCGGGGCAATTTCCTGCACCACGTCGCGGTAGATTCTTCCCACATCGTCTTTCATGTCGGGGTCGGCGGGTTGGATGCTGCCGAAGAAGGCATTGTTCCAAGTTACGATTTCGGGTTTAGAACGCCAGTTGGTGCGCAGCGTTACGGAATCTTCGCGTTGGGGCGAGAGCCGTATTCCCTTGTCGAGCAAGGCCCATTCGCTTCCTCTCCAGCGGTAGATGCTTTGCTTCACGTCACCCACGATGAGGTTGGCGCAGTCCGTGGCCAGTGAGTTTTCCAGAAGGGGTTTGAAGTTTTCCCACTGGAGACGCGAAGTGTCCTGAAATTCGTCTATCATGTACGACTGCACCCGTGTGCCTGTCTTCTCATATATAAAAGGAGCTTCCGATTTACCGATGAGACGGTTGAGGAGTTCTGTGGATGAAGAGAGGAGCATCACGCCCTGTTCGTCACAGATTTCGCGTTTGCGTTCTTCGATGTCGGCCAACAGTCCTGTCTGGAAGATGTTCTGACGGATGGCAATGGCGGTTTTGTAATTTCGCCACAAGAGACCTTCATAGTGGGCTATGACACGTTTCATGGCTGCTTGCAGTTCGTCGGTTGCAGCCCCGGGAAGACGTAATTTAGCGGTCTTGGCATACCACAAGGAAGAATCGTCGGCCCATTTGCGGAAGGTGTCGGAGGGTTCCTTCCATTCGCCTTCGGAGAGACGTTCGAAAGTGAGCATCTGGGTTTTCCCCTTGCCCGAGAAGTCGCTCCTGACATCGAGTCCGTTGCGGGCGATGAGGTCGAGGGCTTCGCGTCCCGTACGACGCATCTCCGACTCCCATTCCCTCATGATTCGGGTCACCATGGCGGCATAATCTTTCAGTCCTCCGCTTTCGGCGCGGGTGAATTCACGGATGGTGTCGGCCATCATTTGGTAGGTGTCTTTGGTTACCTCTCGTGAAGCCTGTCTCAGGCTGTTGCTCAGGTTCCAACCCTCGCGGTTCTCGACCATACTGCGGGTATAGTCGCGCAGCCAATTGTAGGCTTCAGTGTCCGTATGAGGGTCGATTTCGGTGAGGAAACTGCTCACGGCTTGGTCGAGAATGCGGTCCTCGTTAAGCTCGATTTCATAGTTGCCTTGCAGATGGAGTTCGCGGGTGAAAGCGCGCACGATGGTCTGGAAGAATTTGTCGATGGTCGAAACTTGGAAGGACGAGTAGTCACCCAGTATCTCGCCCAATGCCTTTCGGGCCTTCCTTTCCATCGACTGCTGCGTCTCATCGGGATGTGCTTTGTGGAAATCGTCCCAATAGTCCGACTTGGAGGCATCGGTCGCTATCAGGTAGAGGTCGGCCACGATACGTGACTTCATCTCGGCGGTGGCTTTGTTTGTGAACGTCACCGCCAGGATTTCATTGAACCGCGTGCCCCCGAAGAGCATCCATTCCAAGTAGTATCTTACCAACAGATGGGTTTTTCCCGCACCTGCCGAAGCCTTGTAGATTTCGAGCATGTTTCAGATATATTGTCTCAGATGACTTTCACTTTGTAGCCCTCCTTTTCGAGCCAAGCTTTGGCTTTGAGCCTCACGTCGCCTTGCAGCAGAATCTGTCCATCGAACGGCTCAGTGCTGTTCCAGCATCGGGAACCTCCCGTTCCGAGACTTTTCTGGAGAGACTTTTGGATGCGTTCCAGTTCGCTGTCGTCGCCCTGGAAGTCGGTAATGAGAGTTGCGGCCTTTCCCTTGCGGCCGTGTTTGTCGAGTTCGATTCTAAGCATTGTAAAGTGAAATTTTGCGATACAAAGATAGCGTTTTTATTTCAGAAATCCAAATTTTCGACCGAGGAATACGTTTTTTTTGCAAAACCCATCGTCTCTTTCGCTTTTTTTGTGTATCTTCGTGCCGGTTTTTTAAGAAAAATGAACAAGAAAACAATAGTTTTTGCAACGGCAAATGCCCACAAGGTGGGAGAGGTGAGAGCTCTTCTCTCGGCTGCCGATTCCAGGTTGGCCGAAAAATACGAAATCCTAAGTCTGACCGACATAGGCTGTACCGATGACATTCCCGAGACATCACCCACGTTCGAGGGCAATGCCATGCAGAAGGCCGAGTATGTCAAGGTTCATTACGGATATGACTGTTTTGCCGATGATTCCGGCCTCGAAGTGCACGCTTTGGGGATGGAGCCCGGTGTGCGTTCTGCCCGTTATGCTGCAGATGAGGGCCATGACCATGATTCCAAAGCCAACACAGCCAAACTGCTGCGCAATATGCAGAAGACGACCGACCGCAGAGCCCAGTTCCGTACCGTCATCGTGTTCCTTTCAGACAGCCGCAAAGAAGTTTTCGAGGGCATCTGCAAGGGAGAAATCACATACGAGCCCTCAGGAAGCGAAGGCTTCGGCTACGATCCCGTCTTTCGGCCTCAGGGTGAGACACGCACCTTTGCCGAAATGCCTCTTGCCGAGAAGAACCTGATTTCCCATCGCGGGAAAGCAGTTCGCCTTTTGGTCGATTACCTGATTCGAGAAGCAGAATGAATTTGAAAGAAGAATGAATGATATGAATTTCGATTGGTTTATTAAACTTTTCACCGGAACGGGTGTAGCCCATTCCATCCTGCTCATCGCAGTTGTCATTGCGGTGGGTCTCTTTTTTGCCCGCATTGTCAAAATCGGCGGTGTCTCGTTGGGCATTACGTGGATTCTGTTTGCGGGTATTGCCGCCGGACATTTGGGCTTTGTGCTTGATTCCACGACCTCCCATTTTGTCAAGGAGTTCGGTCTTATCCTCTTCATCTATTCCGTGGGTATTGAGGTGGGACCCGGTTTCTTCTCGTCATTCCGCAAGGGCGGCATTACGCTCAACATGCTGGCCGCAGGTATTGTTTTGTTGGGCTGCGTGACGGCCTATGCCATCCATCTCATCACAGGCGAGGATCTTTATGCCATGATAGGCGTGCTTTACGGCGCCGTCACCAATACTCCCGGTCTCGGTGCTGCCCAGCAGACCTATTCCGACATGAATGACGGTGCGTTCAACTCTGTCTTTGCCCAAGGCTATGCAATGGCCTATCCGCTCGGTGTTGTGGGCATCATCCTCAGCATTGTGCTCATCAAGTGGATGTTCAAAATCAATTTCGAGAAAGAACAGAGTCTCTATGCCGCCAACCAGCGTCTCAATTCGGAGCAGGTCAAGGTTGTCACCCTCGAGGTCATCAATCCTGCCATCAACGGCAAGACAATGTCTGACATACAGCGCCTGTCCGGCCGCGAGATTGTGGCAACACGCATCATGCACCGCTCTACGGGTGACATCGAACTTGTCGATGAATCGACCAAGCTTCAGCTCGGCGACCGCCTTTTCATGGTGGCGAACCCCACAGACATGGAACCGCTCACGGTGCTGATTGGTCGCCAATTGGAGGACATCAATCAGACACAGTGGGATGCCGACACCCACAACGAACTGGTCTCTGAACGTTTCGTGGTAACCAATCCCAAACTCAACGGACGCCGCCTCGGCGACCTCAAACTGCGCTCCACCTTCCACGTTACCATCACACGCATCCGCCGTGCCGGTATCGAGATTGTGGCCAGTCCCACGCTCCTTATCCAGATGGGTGACCGCGTCACGGTGGTAGGTGCCAAGAAGGATGTTACCAAGCTTCAGGGTCTCATCGGCAACCAGGTGAAACGCCTTGACGACCCCAACAGTCTCATGACCACCTTCATCGGTATTGCCCTTGGTGTCATTCTGGGTTCCATTCCGATTTTCTTCCCGGGCATTCCCGTTCCCGTTAAACTCGGTTTGGCCGGCGGCCCGCTTATCATTTCGATTCTGATGGCCAATTTCGGTCCCCGTCTCCATTTGGTAACCTATACCACCACATCCTCTGTCAAGTTGATGCGCGAGATAGGCATCTGTCTCTTCCTTGCTTCGGTGGGTATCGGTGCCGGCGACGGATTCTTTGATATCGTGGTCAACGGCGGTTATATGTGGGTCATCTACGGCTTCCTTATCACCGTCATTCCTCTGCTTCTGATTGCAACCGTGGCCCGTCTGGTGTATAGCCTCAGTTACATGACTATTGCAGGTCTGATTGCTGGTTCCACCACTGATCCCCCGGCTCTTGCCTACAGCAACAGTCTTGCTGGAACCGATCAGGCAGCTGTCGCCTACTCTACGGTCTATCCTCTCACCATGTTCCTCCGCGTTGTTTTCGGACAGGTATTGGTTTTGCTGGGAGCTTAAAAGACCGTCACGGGGCTTGGACAATAGGTTTCAAGTTCCGAAACAGACCCTGTAAAAATACCGCAGGTTGCCGGTTCGCCGGTCGCCTGCGGTAGTTTTTGAAATCATCCTCGGGTCTTCGCCCTGCGAACCAGCATAAACGAAACGATGAACCCGGGAACGGTGAGCAGGACAGTGAGGAGGAAGAAATGAGGATACGAGAGGGCATTCATGCAGTAGCCCGAGATGGCAGATGGAATCATCATGCCGACAGCCATGAGGGCTGTAAGGAAGGCGTAATGGGCTGTCTTCCATGGACCTTGGGCGCACTCGAGCAGATAGATTGTATAGGCTGTGAATCCGAAGCCGTAACCGAACTGTTCGATTGCAACACAGGTGCCCACCGTCCAGAGCGACGAGGGTTGGGCATAACTCATCCAAATATAGAGCAGGTCCGGCACATTGAGCGCTATTGCCATCGGTATAATCCAACGGCGCAGACTCTCCATACGGCTCTTTCCACCCGACGAAACGGCGATGCCGCCCAAGATGCCGCCCACCACAAGAGACAGAATGCCAATCGTGCCGTAGAGCAGACCGTACTGCGCATTGTCGAGTCCGATGCCGCCTTGAGCCACAGGAGCTTTGAGAAAGAGAATCGAGGTCTTCGAGAGGAAGGCTTCGCCCAGACGATAGGTGAAAAGGAAGAGGAACATGAATCCAAGACCGGGCTTGCTGAAGAAGGTGCGAACCGTATCGGCCATCGCATTTCCGACCGTCGGGGAAGACGTTTCCGAGAGGGAGGTGCGGCTTTCCACAACGGGCAGCAGAAAACTGTGGAGCAGACACAAAACTGCGAACAGAGCTGCGGCTGCAAAGAGTGTGTGAGACCACGCTGAAAATGCTGTAGCCGGGTCGGTAACATCGCCTTCACTTTGCATCCACCATCCGGCCAATGCCGTCAGTCCGCCTGTGACCAAAAGCATCCCCAACCGATAGGCAAAACTGCGAAAACCGACGAGAAAAGACTGGTCGTGTTCGTCAAGGGCCAACATATAATATCCGTCGCATGAGATGTCGTAGGTAGCCGATGCAAAAGCCGTGAGTGCGGCGCACACCATCAAAGGAACCAACCAACTCTCGAGGCCGAGACTCAGCGCAGCCAGTCCCAGCACAACAGCCATAACGGCTTGCATCCACAACATCCAATTGCGTTTGGTGCCGACAGTATCGACCACAGGACTCCACAGGGCTTTGACCGCCCAAGGAAGGGAAAGAAGAGAAGTGAGCAACGTGACCGTGCCGGCATCGAGACCCAGGTCGGCAAACATCGCCACCATCATAATATTGACGATGGCGTATGGCACGCCTTCAGAAAAATTACTCGTTAAAACCCATGTAAGTTTCATGTCAAAACGTTAAAAACGTGTGCAAATATAGAGAAATCATTAAACAAATCCAAACTTTTGGGGCAGAAATTTGCGATATTGACAGAATTTTCGTATCTTTGCGGCGCATTTTTAAAGGTAATATAGCACGATGTTGAAAAAAACACTCACTGTTTTGGTGCTTTGGCTGAGTTGGCTGTCTGTCTCATTGGGACAGATCAACACCGAACGTGTGCTCAACATAGGACGGAACGCCCTCTATTTTGAGGACTATGTGCTGAGTATCCAATACTTCAACGAGGTAATCGGCGTAAAACCCTATTTGGCCGAACCTTATCTCTATCGCGGTATTGCCAAAATCTATCTCGATGACTATTTGGGCGCAGAGCAGGATGCCGGCGAATGTATCAGTCGTAATCCTTTCATCGTAACCGCTTATCACGTGAGAGGCATTGCCCGTCAGAATCTGAAGGACTATGCAGGAGCCATCGAAGACTTTCGTCTCGGCTTGCAGCATCAACCCGAGAACCGCACCTTCCTGCGTCTGTTGGCCATCTCGTACGCTCTGAACAAAGACACCGAAAAGGCCGATTCTTGTTTCAACCGGTTGGTAGAGCTTTTCCCCAACGATGCCTCGGGCTACCTCAATCGTGCCCAGCTCCGTATGGAACACAATGACAGTCTGGCAGCCTTGAGCGACCTCAATCGTGCCATACAGCTCGACAAAGGTTCGTCGGTGGCCTATGCGTTGAGGGCCATGATTCACGAGGACGCAGCCCGTCACGATTCGGCGCTTGTCGATTTGAACCGCGCCATCCGTCTCGACCCCGAACAGCCGGCGTTCTATATCAACAGAGGTTTGGTCTATTACAATGGCAACAACATACGCGGGGCTATGGCCGACTACGACCAAGCCATCGAGCTCGACCCGCACTCGTTGACGGCTCTCTACAACAGAGGCTTGATGCGGGCCCAAACGGGTGATCGCAACCGTGCCATCGACGATTTCACGGCCGTTTTGGAACTGGATCCTGAAAATACCTTTGCGTCCTACAACCGGGCTATCCTTCGAGACGAGACAGGCGACCTGCGGGGTGCTGTTGAGGACTATACCGCTGTCTTCGAACAACATCCGAAATTCTTTCCCGCCCTTTATGCGAGAGCTGAAGACAACCGCAAACTGGGCCGCACAAAAGCAGCCGACGAGGATTTCAAACAGGCCTTCCTCATCGAACAGCAAGCCAAACAGGCCAAAGAACGCGGAGAGACACATCCCGAGGACGAAGATGCCGAACTGACCGACCAGGAGCGTTCGCGCAAGGAAAGCGACCGTAACATACGCAAGTTCAACCGCGTGATGACGGCCTCTATCAACGACACCAAAGACCGCTATAAGAGCTCCATAAGAGGCAGGATTCAGGACCGACAGTTCACGGTCGAACTCCAGCCCATGTTTATCCTCTCGTACTATGAGGAGAGCAGCGAGGTGCGTCAGTGGATATATTTCGAGAAGACGCTCTCCGATTTCAATCGCGCCGGCCTCTTGAGCCGCAGGCTGAAAGTGGTTTGCCACGAACCCATGTTGAGCCAGAATCAGGTGAATGCCCATTTCACGAGCATCAACGACTACTCCTCGATCATCGGAGCCTCGGGCGGAAGCGTGGTCACCTTCTTCGGACGCAGTCTGGACTACATGCTGGTGCAGGACTATCAGAATGCCATCAACGACTTGAATCAGGTGATACTCCGCCGTTCGGATTTCATTCTGGCCTTCTTCAACAGGGCCGTAATCCGCTTCCGCCAGCTGGAAGTGAACGAACGTGCTGCCGCTACGGCCACAAGTTCGGAAGGGGAGGAGGAACTCAAAAACTCGGCTTTGGGAACCCATTCCGCAGAATATCAGGCCGTGAAAGGTCTCTCGGCCGGGCAGCAGGCCAGTCTCGACCTCGAACGGCTGAAAGCTTCGCGCAAGGTGGAATGCGAACTGGCCATACGCGACTTGAACCGTGTGATAGAACTGTCGCCCACCTTCGTGTACGCCTATTACAATCGCGCCTTCATCTCCTCGAAACTCAACAACTTCGATGCAGCTGTCGAAGACTTGAACCGTGCGATAGAGCTTTATCCCAATTTTGCCGAAGCTTATTACAATCGCGGACTCATACGTCTTCGCCAAGGACAGACCGAAGCCGGAGTGAAAGACCTCAGCAAGGCAGGCGAACTCGGACTTGTGGCCGCCTACAGTGTGCTGAAACGAGCCACAGCCGACTGAGGATATCAGATAATTACAGAAAAAAATACAACAACTACCAATATGCAACAGAAAATCATCATTCTCGATTTCGGAAGCCAGACGACTCAGCTGATAGGCCGTCGTGTGCGCGAACTTGACACTTTCTGCGAAATTCTGCCCTACAACAAAATGCCCAAGGACGACCCTTCTGTGATAGGTGTCATCCTGTCGGGTTCACCCTTCTCGGTCTATGACAAGGAGGCATTCAAAGCCGATATGACAGAGATACGCGGCAAGTATCCCATTTTGGGCATTTGCTACGGAGCGCAGTACATGAGCTATCTCTACGGCGGCAAAGTGGAGCCGGCCAACTCGCGCGAATATGGCCGCGCCAACCTCAAGACTTTCGAGAAGGAGAACCTCCTCTTCCAAGGTTTCAACGACAATTCGCAGGTGTGGATGAGTCACGGAGACACCATCACGGCTTTGCCCGACGGATTCCGTTGCATCGCTTCGACCGAAAAGGTGAAATATGCTGCCTATCAGGCCGACGGAGAGAAGCTGTGGGGCGTACAATTCCACCCCGAAGTATTCCACACAACCCAGGGCACACAACTGCTACGCAACTTTGTGGTCGATATCTGCGGCGGAAGGCAGGATTGGAGTCCCGCCAACTTTGTCGAGACAACCGTAGCCGAACTTCAAGCACAGTTGGGCAATGACCGCGTGATTCTGGGTCTCTCGGGCGGTGTCGATTCGAGTGTGGCTGCCGTGCTGCTCAACCGGGCCATCGGTAAAAATCTCACCTGTATCTTCGTCGATCACGGTATGCTTCGCAAAAACGAGTTCAAGAATGTGCTCCACGACTATGAATGTCTGGGACTCAATGTTATAGGCGTGGATGCCAGCGAGAAGTTTTTCAGCGAACTTGAAGGTGTCACCGAACCCGAAAAGAAGCGTAAAATCATCGGCAAGGGATTCATCGATGTCTTCGATGCAGAAGCACAGAAAATCACCGATGCCAAATGGCTGGCTCAGGGAACCATCTATCCCGACCGTATCGAGAGTCTCAACATCACGGGTCGGGTTATCAAGAGTCACCACAATGTGGGCGGTCTCCCCGAGAAGATGAATCTCAAACTTTGCGAACCGCTCAAGTGGCTTTTCAAGGACGAAGTGCGCCGTGTGGGCCGTCAGCTCGGAATGCCCGAACACCTCATCACCCGTCATCCCTTCCCGGGTCCCGGTCTGGCCGTGAGAATTTTGGGGGACATTACCCGCGAGAAAGTGCGAATACTCCAGGATGCCGACGACATTTTCATTCAGGGACTCCGCGAATGGAAAATCAAGGATTCCGAAGGCAACATCGTGAAGGACGAATACGGCAACGAGCAGTCTCTCTATCACAGGGTTTGGCAGGCAGGTGTCATCCTTCTGCCCGTCAAGAGTGTGGGCGTGATGGGCGACGAACGTACCTACGAACGGGCCGTAGCCCTGAGAGCTGTCACCTCTACCGATGCAATGACAGCCGACTGGGCTCACTTGCCTTACGAATTCATGGCGCAAGTGTCAAATGATATCATCAATAAAGTGCGCGGAGTGAACCGTGTTTGCTATGATATCAGCTCAAAACCGCCTTCGACGATTGAATGGGAATAAAAAAACTTAATTTTTTTGGTAGTTTCAAAAAAAATCATTATCTTTGCAGCCAAAATTGAACAGATTAATGATAGACACTATAAAAAAAGTTAGTCTCGCCCTGTTGTTGGGGGTGGCGTTTACGGCCGGACGGGCTCAGAATGAAAACCCGTCCAACCTCACCTCGTCGCCCTACACACGTTACGGCATGGGCAAGTTGGGAAATGTGGGCAATGTCATTACCCGCGGTATGGGTGGATTGAGCCAGGGTGTGCGCAGCAACGCCTACACCAACCTCTACAATCCGGCTTCCCTCACGGCCATCGATACACTGACGATGATATTCGACCTCGGTCTGGAGGCCCAATACGGACGTTACTCCGAGAACGGCCAGAAGGCCTCGAAATGGGATGCAGGCTTCTCTTACTTCTCGTTCCATTTCCCCCTGTGGCGCAATTTCGCCGGTTCGCTGTCGCTGACACCTTATTCGATGGTGGGTTATGAGTACGGCACCAACGACTCCATTCCCATCGAATCGCAAATCACGGCCAACGACACAATGACCTACGAAACCTACTACGGAGGCACGGGCGGTCTGTCGCGTGCGATGGCCTCCATCGCCTGGATGCCCCTCAATACCCGTACGCAGTCTCTCTCGGTGGGTGTCAATATAGGTTATATCTGGGGCACGGTATCGAATGCGGGCACCTTCCTCATCAATTCGGGTCACGGACACTCAACCTTCACCTGGCGAACCTTTACGGCCAATGGTATGTCGATTGATTTGGGCGTGCAGTACACCCGCCTTCTCTCGCCGACGCGGTCGTTCACCGTGGGTGCCACTTTCTCGCCGAAAATCGATCTCGACATCGATGCCGAAATCGAAAAGTCGAACAATTCCGACACGATTGCCTATTCTCTCACCGACATGAGAATGGCCACACCTCTCAAATTCGGAGTGGGTGCAACGTTCAATTTTGACAGAAAATGGGTCTTCGGAGCTGATTTTTCGTTCGAAAATTGGAAAAATGTACCCGGTTTGAGCACAAATTTGCAAAAAATCGACGATTTTTACAAAAATATTACTAAATTTGCAGCGGGTTTTGAGTACCGTCCTGCGATTATCGACCAAAACTACTTTAAGGTTTGCCGTTATCGCGCCGGTATCTCAGCCAAAAACTCCTACATAGAGGTCTATGGTTCGCAGAATTGGGAGTACACGGTTTCGGCCGGCGTTTCCTTCCCCGTGGGACAGATGTCGAACAGACGTTCAATGCTGAACTTAGCCATCGATTATACCCACCTTGCCCCCTCCAAAAGCGGTCTCCTATCGGAAAACTATCTCGGATTCTCTTTGGGAATCACCTTCAACGAGGTTATGTTCTTCCGTAACAGGTTGCAATAATTTATTTACAAATCATTTTATAATTACTAACGATGAAAAATTCTCTGAAATTGCTGGCTGGCATTTTGCTGGCAATGGGCGCAACGACAGGTTACGCTCAGGAATTTCCTGAAGATTGTGTGACCAACAACAGTCTCTACACCGAGTATGCTAAGCAAAAGAACTATGCCGATGCCTATGAATTTTGGGCTCAGCTCTACGCTCAGTGTCCTAACTTCAACAAGAACCTTTATATCTACGGCGAGCGTATTCTCGAGTGGAAGATTAAGCAGTCGAAGGAAGATGCTACTCGTCAACAGTATGTGGATGCTCTGATGAAGCTCTATGACGACCGTATCAAGTACTTCGGCGATGACCCGAAGACTCCTGCTGCCGACATTTTGGGCGACAAGGCTTTGGCTTACCTCATCTACAACGGCAACAAGGCCGACACCGAGCAGGCTTTCAAGTGGCTCGACGAGAGCGTTGCCAAACTCGGCGCTCAGGCCGATGCCAAAGTGCTTGTTCAATGGGTGAACCTCAGCTTCAAGAAGTATCAGAAAGATCCTTCTTTCAAGGCTCAGTACATCGCCAACTACATGAAGGGTTCGGAGTATATGAACGGCTCGCTCGACTCTTGGCAGCTCCGCCTCGAGGCTGCTCAGCGCGATTCGCTCAATCCCAAGTCGCCCAAGGAAATCTCCACTTCCGAACAGTTCATCTCCTACATCAAGAAAATGAAGGTCGGAATGGTAGGTCAGTTCGGCAATTCCGGTGCTGCCGATTGCAACACTCTCGTTGAAATCTTCACTCCCCAGGTGGAGGAGAAGAAGGATGATCAGGCTTTCCTCTCGAACGTTACCGCCCTGTTGGCCCGTTCGAAGTGCAAAGAGGAGGCTCTCTATTTCAAGTGTGCTGAATACCGCTATCAGTTGTCTCCCGATATGGAATCGGCCAAGGGTATGGCTCAGCTTGCCATGAAGAACAGCGACTGGGACAAAGCCATCTTCTATCTCGAAGAGTCTCTTGGTTTCGCCATTCAGCCCGAAGACAAGGCCGATATCTACCTTCTCGAGGCCAATATTTACTATAAGTATAAGAAGAACTTCTCGAAGGCTCGTGACCTTTGCCGTCAGTCGTTGAATTTCAACCCCCAGCAGGCAGATCCTTACATATTCATTGCAGATATGTACCGTCAGTCCGGTCCCATGGTATTCCCCAACGACGACAATGTGGTACGTTCGCTCTGCTACATGGCCGCTGTTGAAGAACTTTATAAGGCCAAAGCAGCCGATCCTTCTCGTGCAGCTGAAGTCAACTCGATGATTTCGGCTTACAAGAAGGCTTATCCCGAGAAGTCGCAGCTCTTCATGAAGGGCATGCAGCCCGGCAGCAAGAAGACCGTAGGCGGTTGGATGGGTGTCACGGTGACCATTCCGGAATAATTTTTCCTCCCTTATAAGGACGCATTCCCTATATATTTAAAAAGGAGTGCGTCCTTTTTTCTCTTTTATCCCCGAAAAGGAAGTTCTAAAACACAGCACCCTTATGAAACCCTTATATACCTTTCTTATCCTCTTGGCATTTCCGATTCAACTTCTTGCCGGCGACTGGACAATAGAGCGCAGCGGGAAGCTGTCTCTGTATATTGACCGCGGAGAAGCCGAGGTTGTTCGGACGGCAGGTGAGCTCCTCACTCGTGATTTTGCCAATGTAATGGACGTGAAAGTCAGCATTGTGACCAAGAGTCCGAAGGCGCAGATTGTGGCCGGAACACTCTCCAACCGTTCATTCGACAAAGCGGTCAAAAAAGCCGGCATCGATGTTGCTGGCATTCGGGGCAAGCATGAAGCTTTCCTGGTGCGACTCGTCGGCAAACAGCTTTGGGTAGTGGGTTCCGACAAAAGGGGTACTGCCTACGGCATGCTCGAGATTTCTCGCGAGCTTGGCGTTTCTCCCTGGGAATGGTGGGCCGATGTGATTCCTCTGCCCAAAGACCGCCTTACACTGCCCGATGGATTTGTGCGCACTGATGCGCCTGCCGTGCCCTATCGCGGCATTTTCATCAACGATGAAGATTGGGGTATGATGCCGTGGGCCTCAAAGAACTATGAACCGCGCATGCGTGCCGCCAACGGGGGAGAGGCCGAGCCGGTGAAGGGCGAAATCGGTCCCTATACGCATGCCCGCATTTTCGAACTTCTGCTTCGTCTGCGTTCCAATGTCTTCTGGCCTGCGATGCATGGCTGTTCGCTTCCGTTCTACAGCAACTGGGAAAATCAGAAAATGGCCGACCGCTACGGCATCGTGGTTTCCACGTCCCACTGCGAACCGATGATGCGCAATGCCAACGGCGAATGGAAACCATGGGCCGACAATCCCAACGGCTCGCGCTACAATTATGTCGATAATCGCGACTCTGTGCTTCTCTTCTGGAAGCAGCGTGTCAAAGCTCTCCGCAACAGCGATTGTATCTACACCCTCGGCATGCGCGGCATTCACGACGGCCCGATGCAGGGAGCCAAGACAATTCCCGAACAGGTGACAGCACTCACTTCGGTGCTCAAGGATCAGCGTCAGATGCTCTCTGAGTACGTCAACTCCGACATCACCAAGATTCCCCAGCAGTTTGTGCCCTACAAGGAGGTGCTCGATTGCTATCGCGAAGGATTGGAGGTGCCCGACGATGTGACGCTAATGTGGTGTGACGACAACTACGGCTACATCACCCACATGCCCACAGCCGATGAACAGAAACGCACCGGCGGCAACGGTATCTATTACCACATTTCTTATTGGGGGCGTCCCCACGACTATACTTGGTTGCCCACCGTGCATCCCGAGCTGATGCTTTCGGAATTGCTGCGCGGCTACGATCACGGTATCAATACCATCTGGATTCTCAATGTGGGAGATGTCAAGCCGATGGAGTATGAAACACAACTCTTTATGGACCTTGCCTGGAATCCCGAACAGTTCCGCAGCCGGGAAGCACTCGACACATACACCGACGCGTGGTACACACAGCAGTTGGGTATCGACGCACAGGGTATTTCGCGACTGATGACCAAATGGTACGACTTCTGTTGGCCCTATAAGCCCGAATGGATGGGCGGCACGCGTACCGAGGAGAAAGATCCTTCCTGGAAACTTCCTCATGATTTGGATCTCAATGAGGCACAGTTGCGTCAGCGTTTGGCGCAGGCCGCCGAGTTGGCTTGGCTCCAGTCGAATTATGCCGGTGTGCCCGAAGCCCGCAAGGCCGCTTTCTTCGAGCTCGTGGAATATCCTGTCCTCTCGACCGTGGGTCAGTCCCAAAAGTGGCACAACTGGCAGCTCGCACGCCACGGACGCGGATATTGGGAAGCTTCCGATGCCGGCGAAAAACTGGTGCAGGAATGTAACGAGACCTACAACACCCTGCTCGACGGCAAGTGGCGCGGAATGATTTCCAACCGTCAGCGTCGTCTGGCCGACTACATGCCTGTGCCCAAAGATACAGCCGCAAAGGCAATGCCGCAGGGACAGAAAGGACTCCTGATATATGAGTCCACCTCTGTAGTGGGTGAGACCGTTGCCCGGGGAACCCGGCTGGAAATCCCCTTCTCGGCTTCGGGTGATGCTGTCTCTCTCGAGATTTTCACGCTCCCGCGTCATCCCGAGGACGGCAAGCAGATTCGCTACAGTGTCTCTATTGACGGACAGGCTACCCAGACACTCGAATTTCACACCGAAGGACGTTCCGAGGAATGGAAGCGCAATGTCTATAGCAACCGCGCCATACGCAAGGTGACGGTTCCCGTTGACAGTTCGCTCTCCGAACACACGCTCACCGTTGAAGCTCTCGATGAAGGCATCTCCCTCCAGAAAGTCTTCCTCAAAGAAAAGTAACCTCTCCCGAAAATCCTTCGGAACATCTGCTTATTTGCAACCCCGACACCACAAAATCCATGATGAAAAGGAAAAATAAGCTTCAAATTGCATTTTTCTGCAGAAATGTTTGGCCATTCGGCAGGAATTTGCTATCTTTGCAGCCGCTGATTCCGATTTGGGCTTCATCAAGCGAATGCCGGGTGTGGCATTCCGCCCTGCGGAGAAACTTTTTAAGTTTTTTGTTTATATTAAAATGTTTGCAATCGTAGAGATGCAGGGTCAGCAGTTTCGTGTAGAGGCTGGCCAAAAGGTATGTGTCCTCAATCTGAAGGACGCTAAGGTTGGCGACAAGGTGACCTTCGACAAGGTTCTCCTCGTCAACAATGATGGTGCGGTAAGCGTAGGCACTCCCGTCGTTGAAGGCGCTAAAGTTGTTTGCGAAGTCGCACAGGTAGAAGTTCGCGGTAAGAAAATCATCGTCTTCCACAAGAAGCGTCGCAAAGGCTTCGACAAGAAGACCGGTGCCCGTCAGCACTTCACCGAGGTGTTAGTTAAAGAAATTGTTGCATAATTAAAGAAAGGAGAAACTTAGCATGGCACATAAAAAAGGTGTCGGTAGTTCTAAGAACGGCCGTGAGTCTCATTCCAAACGACTTGGTGTCAAGAAGTTTGGCGGTGAAATCGTAAAAGCTGGCAACATCCTCGTTCGTCAGCGTGGTACTAAGCACAATCCTGGTCTTAACGTAGGTCTCGGCAAGGACGACACGCTGTATGCTTTGTCCGACGGCGTTGTAGTCTTCTCCAAGAAGCGCAACAACAAGTCGTACGTTTCGATTCAGCCTTTGGCAGAATAAACATTCAGACTAACATCATACGAATCATCGCCTCCCGCCCCTTGGGCTAATAGGGCGATGATTCTTGTTTTTAAAATCCCAAGACAATGTTAACGCTTAAGTTGATTACGGAACAGACCGACCGTGTAATTAAAGGTCTGAACAAAAAACATTTTCAAGGTGCAGAAGAAGCCGTTCGCAAAGTAATGGCTATGGATGCCGAGCGTCGTGCTGCACAAGCCGCTCTCGACCAGAAACTTGCTGCGGGCAATCAGGCCGCCAAGGAAATCGGTGCCCTCATGAAGGCCGGCAAAAAGGAAGAAGCCGAAGCCGCCAAAGCTCAGGTTGCAGCCCTCAAGGCCGAGTGCAAAGAACTCGAAGACAAGAAGAACCAGATGCAGAAGGAGATGGACGCTTTCCTCTGCACCATTCCCAATATCCCCTATGACGAGGTGCCCGAAGGCACTTCCGCTGCCGACAATCTCGTGGTGAAACTCAACGACAAGATGCCCTGCGAGTTGCCCGCCAATCCCAAACCTCACTGGGAAATAGCCAAAGTTCTCAACCTCATCGACTTCGATTTGGGCGTGAAGATTACCGGCGCCGGTTTCCCCGTCTATCGCGGTTTGGGTGCCCGTCTTCAGCGTGCCCTCATCAATTTCTTCCTCGATCAGGCCCGTGCTGCCGGTTATGAGGAAATCATGCCTCCTACGGTGGTGAACCAGGCTTCCGGCTACGGAACAGGACAGCTGCCCGACAAGGAAGGTCAGATGTATCACTGCGAGGTCGATGATCTCTATCTCATTCCCACCGCCGAGGTTCCTGTCACAAACATCTATCGCGATGTTATTCTCAACGAGAAGGACCTTCCCGTCAAGAATACGGCCTACACTCAGTGTTTCCGTCGTGAGGCCGGCAGCTACGGCAAAGACGTTCGCGGTCTGAACCGTCTGCATGAGTTCTCCAAGATTGAGATTGTGCGCATCGATACGCCCGAACACAGCGCCGAGAGCCACAAGGAAATGCTTGAGCACGTGGAAGGTTTGGTTCAGAAACTCGGCTTGCCTTACCGTATTCTCCGTCTCTGCGGCGGCGACATGAGTTTCACATCATCGGTATGCTACGATTTCGAAGTTTATTCGGAAGCCCAGAAACGGTGGCTCGAGGTAAGCTCCGTTTCCAACTTCGACACCTATCAGGCCAATCGTCTCCACTGCCGTTTTCGTCGTGCCGATTCCAAGAAGATTGAACTCTGCCACACTCTCAATGGCTCTGCCCTCGCTCTGCCTCGCATCGTGGCTGCCATCCTCGAGGACTATCAGCAGGCCGACGGTTCGGTCAAGGTGCCCGATGTGCTGGTTCCCTACATGGGCTGCGAATACATCCGCTAAGCAAAGAATCTGCCCAAAGGTTTTTCAGAATAGAATACCCCGTTCTTCATCGGAAGAGCGGGGTATTTTTGGGGATATTGCTCCGCCGAAAGTCGGCAACGGGTAAATAAGTGTCAAAAGCTTACCGCAAATTGGAACGATGAATTGACAAGTGTCAAAAGCTTGCCGCAAATTGGAACAACGAATTGACAAGTGTCAAAAGCTTGCCGCAAATTGGAGCGACGAATTGACAAGTGTCAAAAGCTTGCCGCAAATTGGAGCGACGAATTGACAAGTGTCAAAAGATTCGCCGAGATTCGGGCAATGAATTGACAGTTTTCTGACTCCCCGGGAATGTTTCTCTGACCTGAAAATAACGCAGTAGCCGCTGTTCTTTGTCCCTGGACATTTCCCCCGGTGCAGAAAATGCAGTCATTGCCTCTTGTAACCCCAAAGCAGCCTGATGAGGCCCACATAGGTGGTGGGGTAGAGGTCGGTGGATATATGGTGGTCGCAGAAGAAGCGGAGGAAACGTTCGCGACCCCGGATATTGCGGTAGAAAAAGTCGAGCACGCGGGGTGTATAGAACTTGTCGCGGAGCACGCGTCCCTGCCTTATGCTCCGTACATGTGGCTTCATGTTTTTCTCAAAGTCTTCGGGACGGCCGGCGATGAGCGATTGTGCCGCAAAGGTGCCGGAGGTGAGTGCCAGATAGAGTCCTTCACCTACCAGCGGGTCCACGTATCCTCCCGCATCACCCACCAGGAGCACATTGCGGGGCATTCCCTTCGTGGCAGTCACATCGCCGTAGGGGATGTATGCTCCGCGCAGTTCGTAACGTGATGCATCAAGTCCCAGCGCCGTCAAATAGTCGCTGAGCGTTTGGCGATAGTTATAGCCGGCCCGGTAGGTGTTGATGATGCCGATGCACACATCCTTGCCAGAAGGGAATATCCAAGCATAGCCGCCCTCAATCACACCGAAAGCTATGCGCACCTCGTCGGTGGGGAAAGGGCATTCCGTTTTGGGGACATGTGTCTCCAGGCTCAGACCCATTTGGGATATGGGGAGACCGAGTTGCCTCCTCAGGGTACTCTTGGCTCCGTCGGCTCCGATGAGGTATTCATAGTGCAGCCGGGTGTTGTCGGCATCATTCAGGATGACCGTTCGGTGCTCAATGTCAACGGTGTAGTTGTTCTGTCCTTCGAGCATCGTGCCTCCGAGCTGTTTGTAGTATTGCACCATTTGGGCATCAAACTGCCGCCGCCGCACAAGCCGGTAACCCGTTCCTGCCTCGGTGGCGCACAGCCGGCTGTTACCCTTATAGACGCTCACCTTGTCGGTGCTGTCACAAAAGAGGGACGCCGTTTCGGCTTCGCTCTTCTCTTCCATCAGATGACGCAGCCGATTGTAGGTCTTGAGGGTGACGAGACCGGCACACGCCTTGTTGCGCGGAAAGACAGCGCGGTCTATCACCAGATTCTTAAGTCCGGCTTTCTGCAATAAAATAGCGGCGGAGATGCCCGAAGGTCCTCCGCCGAGAATGAGGGTCTGGATATGGCGTTCCATACCTTGTTTATTTTGTGAACTTGAAGCCTACCTTCATGCCGTCGTAGTTGGATGCGAGGCTGGAAATGGTGGAGAGTGACGAGAACTTGGAACTCAGGGTTGTGAAGAGTGTCAACAGTTTCGATGCGTCGAAACAGAGACTCATCGTCGATCCAGATACCGTCACATACGTCTTCACACTCATTCCCGTTGTGGTCGTGATGGTGATGGTCTTGGTCTCCTTGTCGAAAGTATAGGTGCCCGAGAGGCTGCGTGAGCCTACACCGTAGCTGCATGTGCCGTCCTCATTGAATGTGAACGTCAGTGTGCCGGCCTTGATGCCCACTACCTTATAGTATTTGGCCAACTTGGCTTCCACCTTCTCTGCCACTGCGGCTCCGCCGGCTTTGGTGAGCAGGTTTTCGCTTTCAAACTGTACGGCGGGTTCGGTGTATTTCCACGTGCCCACAACGGAGGCTGCCGTCGTGGTCATGTCGCCTGTTACGGCCGAAATCACATTTCCCAAAATGTTTCCGACTTCCGACGAATTGGAACCCGTCACGCTGGATGTCACGCTGTTGAGGATGTTGCCCAACACATTCTGCGAGGACGATGAAGAGGACGTGTTGTTGTCGTTGGAAGACGAAGAGGAGGATGAAGATGATGCGCCTGACAAAGCACCAAGCACATTGTTCAGAAAACTTTGTGCCTCCATTGTCTGGGGCACTGAGGTCAGCCCGAAAACGAGGGCTGCGCTGAGAAGAATTTTTTTCATTTTTTGTTATGTTGTTAGTTGTTGTTTCGAGGGTCCGGTGTTGCTGTTTTTTACCGGTCGTATTTCTTGATGAGTTCACGGACGAGGCGGTTGAAATCGTCGGCTTTGAGCAGGTCCTCGAGATTGAGATGCATACGGTAGTGCCAGTAGTTGTCGGGATTGGCAGGCACATTGATGCGTTCGTCTTCAGGCACGGGATAGCGTAGATTTTCGTCCATTCCCAGCCAATCCTGCAAGGGGAGAATACAGAGGATGGCGGGCGAGCAGAGATGCTGTTCCACAATCTTCTGCACTACCCATCCGTCGGCTGCCTTGGGCGCTTCGCCCACGCAGTGGAGTATATTGTTGTAGAACCGTTGCGAGGCTTCGGGATTCTCGGTCCACCAGGCACGCAGGTTGCTCAGGTCGTGGCTCGATGTGGTGCAGACGCTGTAATAAGGATAGGTGGCCGGGTCGCCGAATTCATCCCACGTCTTGGGCATGCGTTGTACTTCCAGTGTCAGAATTCTGAGGTCTGACATCACTTTGTGGACACACTGTGGAATCATGCCCAGGTCTTCGCCGCAACACAGCATCTTGGTGGCACGAACCAATGCCGGCAGTTTCTTCATGGCCGATTCCTCCCAGAAGGCTTCATGCCTGTGGTAGTAGAAGTCTTCATGCATTTTGCGGTAGGCTTCCTGTTGGTCGGCGGGGAGAGCCCGGAACGACAGCGTGTCCATGCCGTTGATGCGCGGATGGAACGTTCCCCTGTGGCGTGGATCCTCCACGAGGAGAACTTCGTCGAGCATCCGGAACATCTGCTTCAGATGTCCGCGTTCCTCGGCCGGACGTTTCTGGAAATAACCCTGACAGCCGCGCTGCGATGCAAATCGGGGTGTCACACGATAGTGTTTCGGCGCAGTCGGCTTTTCGGTGGCAGCGGATTCCGTTGTCGTGGGCTGTTCCTCTGCGGTAGCTGCTTCCATGCTGCTCTCGTAGGCACCGCGCACTTTGGGTGTTTGGGGAGCTTGGGGCAGGGTTGGATTCTTGAGCGGAATCTCGAGAAATTTACGCTTTACGGTCTGTTCGATGTATCGTGCGTCATGCTCGAAGATTTCGTCCAGTATTTCGTCGGTCACGTATGGCATCACGTCCCTTTCCCAATCGAAGCGGAAGCCGTAGAGGTTCTGCATCTCGTCGGGCGTGAGCGGCATGGCGGGATTGAAATGACCCAAGATACCCTGAACGGCGTTCTCGGGCACTTCCCAGATGCGGAAGAATCCCAGAATATGGTCAATGCGGTAGGCATCGAAGTAACGGGCCATCTGGACGAATCGGTTGCGGAACCAGCGGAAGCCCTCGCGTTCCATTTCCTCCCAGTTGTAGGTCGGGAAACTCCAGTTCTGTCCGTTGCGGTCGAAAGCATCCGGCGGAGCTCCTGCCTGCGAGTCCATGTGGAAGAGTTGGGGGGTGGCCCAGGCATCGACGCTGCAACGCGAAATGCCGATGGGGATGTCGCCCTTCAGGATGATGCCGTGAGCGTGGGCGTAGTCTCTCACTTCCGAGAGTTGCAGGTGCAGGTGATATTGCAGCCACTTGTGGAGCTGCACCTCTTTTCTGGCCGCAGCACTGAGGTTCAGTTTCTCGGTCAGACCGGGTTCATAGTGACTTTCTTTCCAAAGGTGGAAATCCGGTGTCTTGTATTTGTCGCGGAGGTAGCACCACAGGGCATACGACTCCAGCCATTCGCTGTTGAGTTCCTGGAACGAGCGGTATGCATCGGTATCCATGTCGGCAGCACCCTGCTGCTTGTATATCTTGCGCAAGTAATCCCACTTGAGCTCTACGGTTTTCTCGTAATCCACCGATGGAAGGCGGTTCAGCATCAGTCGCTTGTGTTGATATTCTTTGCGCTCTTTCTCGTCCTTGAGTTGGCCTATGGCTTCGAGCCGCACATACGACGGATTCAAGGCGAATGTCGAGTTGCAGTTGTAGGGATAGCTGTCTTTCCACGTCCGTGTCATCGTGGTGTCGTTGACAGGGAGGAGCTGTATGACGTTCTGTCCGGTCTTCTCGGCCCAATCGACCATCAGCTTCAGGTCGGCAAAGTCGCCGATGCCGCACGACGATTTGCTCCTCAGCGAGAAGACGGGAATGGCCGTTCCCGACCCGCGCCAGGGATTCAGCGGCGAGTTGAAATAGAGGTCTCTCACTATCACACTGTCACCGGGTGTCAGCGTCCCGGGGTCGAAGTATCGGTTGGGCGTATCTTCCCACGCCACGAAGTCGTGTGTCTTCTCGTCGAGGAGGACGAATTTGTAGAGCATCGGGAACGTCAGGTCGTCTCTGTCAAGCGACAGACGCCATGTGGGCTGCTGGGTGGCATCCATCACGGCGGCTTTCTTCGGATCCCAATTGCCCAGTTCCGGCTGGTTGCCGCAGATGGCCAGCACCATTCCCTTTCTCACCGTCGCTGCCTCACAGAGGAAAGTCAGCGTGTTGGCCTGACCGCGATGGTAAGCCGGTTCCTGGGCCATGCTGCCGTTGCGTCGTCTGTGGGTGAAGATGGATTCGGTGAAGGCTGCCGAGTAGAAGGGTTGGTCCACCGGATTCGTCTGCCAGCCGTCGTAGATATGGAGCACGCGGTTGGCCGGTGTGTTGGGAGAGAGGCTCATCGAGGCCAACGACGGGATGAAATGGCCGTCGCCCCATTCGGTGCGAGCCACGATTCCGTCTCTCACGACGGCATAGTGGTAGGCGTTGCCCACAAACTTGTTGGCATCCAACTGTCCGAACCATCCGGAGCGTCCGTCGCTGTTGAGCAACATGGCACCCACCCTCAGTCCTTCGCCCTCATGAGGCTTGTTGCCGATAAAGAGACAGAGCTGTTCGCCCCACTCTGTGGCATAATCTATATGAAATCGTGCGTACATTTTTTGCAATTTTCTCCGCAAAAGTACGAAAAAATTTTGAAATCTCCAAAAAAAATCGTATCTTTGCCCCCGATTTTGGGCAAAAAAGTGCATTATGCGCTTCAAAATCCTATTTATGACAAACAAAACTGCAACAAACTCCGTCAAATGGAAGCGTTTTTCGCGTGCTTCCTATGCCAGCTTCCAAAGCCTCCATCGCGTCATTGCTGTGGGTACTTTGGCCGTAGCGATGCTACAGAGTGTATCGCTCAAAGCCAAAACCGCTGAGGCTCCTGCCGGCATCACGAGGCCCGTTCTTGTGGCCGACGGCGACTCGCTTGTGTTCGACCTCAATGCTGTCGAGGTCTTGGGCTCCCGCGTGCCGCTCACGGCTGAACAGGCTCCCCGTATGGTAACGGTGCTCTCCGCCACTGAGATAGCGGCGCAGGCGGCACCCAGTGTTAACGATTTGCTTGAAAACCTCATCGGTGTCGATGTGCGTCAGCGAGGAGAGGGAGGTGTCCAAACGGATATCTCCGTGCGCGGAGGAACCTTCGACCAGGTTACCGTTCTCCTCAATGGTGTCAACATCTCATCGCCCCACACCGGCCACCTTACGGCCGACTTCCCGCTTTCGCCCGGAGACATCGAGCGCATCGAGGTGCTCGAAGGTCCTGCAGCGCGTGTCTTCGGCACGTCGGCTTTCACGGGTGTCATCAACATCGTCACCCGTCGCGATGCCGACGAGGGCAGTGTGATGCTTGAGGGGGGCGAGTACGGCTATGTCGAGGGCAATCTGCGTCTCGCCAAGAGCCACAAAGCCGGAACGCAAGGCAGGATGACCCACAGGCTCTCGGGCGGTTATGCCCGCACCGACGGAGCCACCCCCAACAGCGACAGCCGCCAGACACGCGCTTTCTATCAGGGCTCGCTTCTCGTCGATTCCACTTCGGCAGAGCTCCAATTGGGCTACAGCTACAAGCCCTACGGTGCCAACACCTTCTACGGTGCAGCGTCCACCGACCAGTGGGAGAGCAACGAACGCTACATGGCAGCGCTTTCCGTCCGTACGCAGGCCGGTCGTCTTCACCTCGCTCCGCAGATTTATTGGAATCGCTGGTACGACCACTATCAGTGGCACCGCGATTCTCCCGCTGGCGAGAATTTCCATCAGGTCGATACCTACGGCCTTGCACTCAATGCCTGGTTCACGTCCCGCTGGGGAAAGACTTCGTTCGGTGTCGAGATGAGAAATGAGGGCATTCTTTCGACCAAACTGGGCAAGGTCCGCGACGAGTCCGAGTGGGTTTCCACAGGAGGAGCCGACGGACAGAGTGATATCCTGTATAAATATGGAGACGACCGCACCAATCTCTCGGCCTTCTTCGAACACAACTTGATTCTCCGCTCATGGACCGTCTCGCTCGGTGTTCTGGCCAATCGCAATTCGGGTCTCGACCACCGCTGGCGTTTCTATCCAGGTGTCGATATTGCCTGGCATCCTGCCCGCGACTGGAAGCTCTTTGCTTCGTGGAACATGGCGCTGCGTATGCCCACATTCACAGACCTCTATTACAGCGGAACAGGCATTCAGGGCAATTCGAACCTTTCTCCCGAACGGACCTCCGACTTCTCGCTCGGTGCCCGCTACCGTACTCCCGGCTGGCGTGCCGAAGCTCAGTTTTTCTACAGCCACAAAAGCGACATGATAGATTGGGTGGTATATGCCTCCGAAGCCGCAGGTGTCCTGTCTTCCGAGTGGATTTATCGCAGCGGAAACTTCCGTCTCGACAATGCCGGTGTGGAAACCTCTGTTGACTGGCTTCCTGCCGAGATTTGGGAATCGTCACCGCTCACCCGCCTGTCCGCCCGTTGGGCCTACATCAACGAGGATATTGACTATTACCGTCCCGTCGTCAGCTCCAAGTATGCGATGGAGTATCTCCGCAACAAGGTCGTTGTCAGTTCCGACTGGCACCTTTGGCACCGCCTCTCGCTCTCGCTTTCCTGGCGTTGGCAGCAGCGCGTGGGCGACGGCAACCGTCCTTACGGTTTGCTTGACGGACGGTTGGTCTGGAACGACGACCGCTGGTCGGCCTTCATCGACGGCAACAACCTCACCGACCATACCTATTTCGACTATTCCTTCATACCCCAGCCCGGACGTTGGCTCAAGGTGGGCGGAACGTTCAAATTTTCCCTCTGAAACAATCATCTGAGCGTATAATGCGCTTTTTTGCCCGTTTTTTTTGTTAAAACTGCCGAAAATATTTGCAATTTGAAAATAAATCTTTATCTTTGTAACCAGTTCAAACCCAATAACTCATAATACATCCACAAAATGAAGAATTTGTTTTTCGCAATCACGCTTTTCCTTGCAGCGCTCGTTGGCATGCAAGCTGAAGCACAGGTGCCTGCATTCCCCGGTGCAGAGGGTCATGGCCGTTATGTGACCGGCGGTCGCGGGGGCAAGGTCATCCACGTTACGAATCTCAACGACTCCGGCACAGGCTCTCTGCGTGCTGCGGTCAACGGCAGTGACAAGAAGATTGTCGTCTTCGACGTAGGCGGCGTAATTGCTCTCTCCAGTGACCTCAACATAGGTGCCAACACCACCATACTCGGCCAGACGGCTCCCGAGCCGGGCATCACCCTGCGCTACTACACCGTCAATCCTCACGGAAACAACATCGTCATCAGGTTCATACGTTGCCGATTGGGGCAGGAGAAAATCATCGATGCGGAGACTGACGAAGCCAAAAGAGCCGAAGCCGATGGTGCCGATGCTTCAACGGCACGCCACTACACCGGTATCATGATTGACCATTGTTCTTTCTCATGGAGCATCGACGAGACGGCCTCGTTCTACGACAACAACAATTTCACGATGCAGTGGAGCACCATAGGCGAGAGTCTGATGCACTCGGGCCATTCCAAAGGACCGCACGGCTACGGCGGCATCTGGGGCGGCAAGTTGGCCTCGTTCCACCATAACCTGCTCATCCACCACTCCAACCGAACACCCCGCTTCAACGGCGCACGCTACAACTGGACGGGCTATACCGGCAACACCAAGTATGCTGAGTACAAGTGGGAGAACGCAGTGCAGGCCGAGAATGTCGATTTCCGCAACTGCGTGATTTACAACTGCGGCAACGGATGCTACGGAGGTCCCGGCGGCGGCAAGATTAATATGGTGAACAACTACTACAAGACAGGTCCTGCCAGCTCCACTACACGCCTGACAACGGTGACCGTGGGTGCCAGCGGCAATGCTTCGGGCTATCCCATCTATTGGACCATGACCAGCCGTTACTACCTGAGCGGCAATCGCATCAACAACACTTCCAATGCGGGCTGGAACTATATGAATTACGA
>FLNU01000258.1_pt1 | contig 53471 bp, 43 predicted proteins | sample 1140361 | NCBI WGS metagenome assembly FLNU01 (sample SAMEA3878206, study PRJEB12797) | bioreactor metagenome | biome: Moose rumen | place: Sweden | collected 2011-10 | reverse complement strand
CCTTAGACCTTAGACCTTAGACCTTAGACCTTAGACCTTAGACCTTAGACCTTAGACCTTAGACTTAGTAGCCGAGTTTTTTGAGGACTTCGCGCGAGATGTCAATTTTGGGCGAAGCGAAGATGATGCTTTCGGCGGATGCCCGGTCGATGACCATCGCATAGTTTTGCCGCTCGGATATTTCCTTGACGGCATTGTAGATGTCGTCCTGGATTTGTCCGACGAGGGCGTTGCGTTTCTTGTAGAGTTCACCCTCGGGGCCGAAGTACTTGAGGCGGAGGTCCTGCACTTCTTTCTCTTTCTTGACGATGGCTTCCTCGCGGGCTGTTTTCTGTTCGGCGGTGAGGAACACCATATCGGCCTGATATTGTTTGTACATGGTCTCGGCCTCGGAGGCGAGGGCCTCGACTTCCTGCTGCCAACGCTTGGAGATTTGGTCGAGTTGCTGGTTGGCCATTTCATACTGTGGAATCTGCTTGAGAATGTAGTCCATGTCGATGAGGGCGTACTTCTGGGCAAACGCTCCTGTGGAGCCGATGAGGACGAGGAGCAGGGGGAGAATGATTTTTTTCATATTCTGTGAGCTTTTTGGTTAATGGTCTAAGGTCTAAGGTCTAAGGTCGTTCACGATTGACCTTTGACTTTTGACTTTTGACCAGCCTTCAAGCCTTTGACCTTTGACTTTTGACTTTTGACCGGCCTTCAAGCCTTTGACCTTTGACTTTTGACTTTAAAATTCCTGACCTATGACGAAATGGAAATTGGAACCGCCCTTGGACGAGGAGCCGAAGCACTCGTCGAATCCGTAGCCCCAGTCGATGCCGAGCATACCTATCATGGGAAGGAAGATGCGGACGCCGGCGCCGAGGGACCGTTTGAGGGCGAAGGGGTTGAAATACTTGATGTCGGTCCAGGCATTGCCGGCCTCGGCAAAGAGGAGGCCGTAGATGGTGGACGACGACTCGAGCATGAAGGGATAGCGGAGTTCGGCCACCATACGGGCATAGACGGTAGCGACATCGGAGTAGGAAGAGGTGAGGGCGCCGTTCTCATAGCCTCGCAGGGGGATGTACTCGGTGATGTAGGACGACGAATAGTAGGAGTTGCCGTCACCGCCCATGTAGTAACTCTCGAAGGGGGACACCTTGTAGGGGTTGTAGTGTCCGAGGAACCCGAAATCGGTGCGCGAGTGGAAGACGAGAGTGCGGGTACCGGACGTGAGAGGCGTGAACGTCTTGGTTGAGAATTTGACCTTGTAGAACTCCAGCCATCGGAGTTTCTCCTTGGAGTACTTGGGCTGGTCGGCGAGGTCGTCGGTATTCTGGAAGAGCGAATAGGGAGGCGTTGCCTCGAGGTCGAGCGTGAAGGTCGAACCGCGACGGGTGTAGTAGGGGTTGTCGATGGAGTTGCGGGAAACGACGGCCTGGAGCGAGATGGAGTTGGATGTACCGTTCTGGACGGGGAAGTACTGCCATTCGTTGAGGATATAGAGCTGATACTTGAGCGATGTCTGGAGCGTGAAGAAATCGTCGGGCCAGTTGAGTCGCTTGCCGAAACCGAGTGAAGCTCCGATGAGCATAATCGACTTGTCGGGGTCGATGGCATACTCATAGTAGCTGCTGGAGCTACCCGAGCCGTAGTAGTTGCCGTAATAGCCGCTGTAGTAGTTGTTGTAGTAGTTATTATAATAGGAAGAGTTATAATAGCTGGAGTTGATGTCGCTCTGGCGCGAGAAGTAGGCCGAGAAGGAGAGCGTGTTGGGGCGCTTGCCTCCGAACCAGGGACGCACGTAGGAGACGGAGTATGACTGGTAGTACTTGGCGTTCGACTGGGCCGAGATGGTGAGCTGTTCGCCCTCGCCCTGGGGGATGATGCCGCGATAGCGGTCGCGGTGGAAGATGTCCATGAGCGAGATGTTGGTGAGTTTGAGCGAGATGCGTCCGATGAGACCCGTGGAACCCCAACCGAGGGAGAACTCCACTTGGTCGTTGGCTTTGGACTCGAGGTCGAAGATGATATCTACGGTACCGTCGTCGTTGGGCACGGGACGGGGATTCATCTTCTCGGGGTCGAAGTGTCCGGTCTGGGCCAGTTCACGGGCCGAACGAATCAAGTCCGACTTGGAGAAGAGTTCGCCGGGACGCACACGCAGCTCACGACGCACCACATGTTCGTAGAGGCGGTCGTTGCCGTTGATGGTGACGCGGTTCACGTGGGCCTGAGGACCTTCGGACACACGGAGTTCGAGATCGACGCTGTCGTTTTCGACATTGACCTCGACGGGCACCATGCTGAAGTAGAGATAACCGTCATCCATGTAGAGGGTCTCTATGCCATCCTCGTCGCCCCTGATGCGCTTGTCGAGTTTGGTCTGGTTGTATATGTCGCCCGGCTGCATCTGGAGGTATCGCATGAGTTCCTCGGTAGAGTGAACGCTGTTGCCGACGATGGAGATGGAGCGGATGTAGTACTTGTGCCCCTCGGAGACGCGGATGTTGACATTGACGTGTTTGGCATCGTAGGGGACGACGGTATCGGCCACGATGCGGGCATCGCGATAGCCGAGTTCGTAGAACTTGCTGAGCAGGGCTTTCTTGTCGTTCTTGTAGTTCTCGGGCACGAATTTCTTGGCGCGGAAGGCGTTGTACCACTTGGAGGCGGCATTGGTCTTCTTCATGGCGCTGTTGGCCTTGCGATAGGTCATGTAGTTCTTCTTGAGGGGGAAATAACGCACCCCGAGGGAATCCCACGTGTCGAGTCCGTAGATATTGAGGGCGTGGATTTTGACCTTCTCGTGTTTATCGACCATGACGGTGAGGCGCACGAGGTTTTCGCCGGCCTCGGGATCGTCCTCCTGATAGATTTCGACGTCGGCATTCTTGAAGCCTTTGTCATCGTAGTAACGCTTGATGAGCTTCTTGGCGCGGTCGAGGATATTGGGAGTGACCTGAGAACCCTTGGCCATACCTATCTGGATGTCGAGGTCTTCGCGTTCGCTCTTCTTGACGCCGTCGTACTCGATGGAGCTGATGCGCGGACGCATGGTGAGTTCGATACGCAGCCAGCAGTCGTTGCCATAGACCTTCTGGAGTGTGATTTTGACATCGCTGAAGAGGCCCTGTCGCCAGAAACGGCGAATGGCGTTGGTGACCTCATCGCCGGGCACAGAGATCTGCTGTCCGACGGAAAGGCCCGAGAAGCCAATGAGCACATAGTCCTCATAGTTGTCGGCACCTACCACCTCAATGCCGCGTATGGTGTATTTGCGAGGCGTTGTTGCGTTGTGGTTGACGGTGGGGTTGAAGATTGTATCGGCCAACTCTTGGGCCTCCGTCGGAAGGGCGAAGACCGCAAGGAAGAGGAGAAAAAGAATCTTAATTCGTTGCATTCTGTTACTTGGTTTCATCAGACACCTGCTCTGAGGTTTTACCGAAACGGCGTTCGCGGCTCTGGTACTCCACAATGGCCTTGTAGAGGTCTTCGGGGCCGAATTCGGGCCAATAGGTGTCACAGAAATAGAGCTCCGCATAGGCTATCTGCCAGAGAAGATAGTTGGAGACGCGCACCTCGCCGCCCGTGCGAATCAGCAGGTCGGGGTCGGGATAGCGGACGGTGGTGAGACGGGACGAAAGGAGTTCCTCGGTGATGGCCTCGGGACTGATTTTGCCGTCGCGCACCTCAGCTGCCAACTCACGTGCGGCCCGCGCAATCTCCCAACGGGAAGAATAGCTGATGGCCAGGATGAGTGTGATGACCTGTCCTGCGGCGGTGTCGCCGATACACTTCTGCAGACGCTGGCGGGTATTCTCGGGAAGACGGTCCATGTCGCCGATGACCTGAAGGCTGACGCCGTTCTCTATCATGCCGGGTGTCTCCTGTTCGATGGCCCAGACCATGAGGTTCATCAGGGTCTCGACTTCTTGCCGGGGACGGTTCCAGTTCTCGGTGGAGAACGTATAGACGGTGAGATACTTCACGCCGGCTTCCTTGGCTCCGCGAAGGGTCTCGTGGAGGGATTTGACACCGGCCTGATGACCTGCACTGCGAGGCTGCCCCTTGCTTTTGGCCCAACGTCCGTTGCCGTCCATGATGATGGCTACATGCTGCGGCACGCGCTTGGGGTCTATTTGATTTAAATAACTCATATATACCTTATTATATTAATACAGCGAATGCTGATTTTTACATTCCAAACAACGCTCCTTGAAGTCGAAGGTGACGGAGAGGAGTATCTGTCCGGTCCAGTCGGTGTTCTTGAGCGCTCCCGAATCGATGCCGTAGGGGTCGTCGATGCCGTCGAGGTCATCGCTGAACGCTTTGGTCCACAGGGCCGTAATCTGGGCGTTCCAGCGGGGTGCCATCTTCCACTTGAAGCCTGCGCCGATGGGAATCATAAGCCCGAGGGACGACTTGCTGCCGTTGTCGGTGCTGCGCCGGGAGTAACCCACGCCCAAGCCTGCGGTGAGGAAGGGGGCGATGCGACGTTTCTCGCGATAGTCGGATGCCCAGCCGTAGTTCCAGAAATGAAACTCGGGACGCACGGACAGTTCCCAAAGACGTGCCTTGAAATGATACTCCGCCCCTCCGGGATAGACATCGCGATAGCTGTGCGTGTCACCCTTGAGACCCAACGAAGCCGCATCGACCGCAAAGGCCCAACGCGGAGTCCAATTGTAGCGGAACAACACATCGGCTGCCCACGAAGGCTTGGCAAACGGGCTGCTGTGGTTCACATCGCCGTAAGCCCAGCTGATACCGGCGCCGGCACCGACTTCGTACATATACTCTTTGTTCTCGGAGCCTCCGCTTTGGGCAAAGGTTCCGGAGGCAAGAAGCCAGACGGTGACCGACAGACAAAGAGCGCGTACCTTCATGACAACACTAACGGCGATGCAGGAAGGTGAGTTGGGTGAGCTGTCCTGTCACCAGTCGGATGCGTCCAGTGTGGAGCTCAAAGACATAGAGTCGCCAGCTGTCCGAATCGAGATACATCGACGGACAAACCTCGAGACCGAGATTCTCCGTGTCGGCATAGGACGGATATTCGCGGGACAGTTTCTTCCACGCGACGCCCTTGTTTTCGGAGAAGAAGAGGGTACCGTTCATCCCATATCCGGGCGCCAGAATCCACAGCGTACCGGGCTCGTCGGTGTCGGTGCAGTAGGGCGTGACGGAGGCATCCATGACGGGGGGAAGAGCGGTCTGTACAAACTCGGCCCACTGGATGCCGTCACAACACCACGACGAGGAGATGACCACATCGTCGGGGGTGAGACCGCCCGTGATATAGATGCGCGAAGTGCGGTTGCCGCGCTGCGGAGCTGCCGGCGTGGAGACGGGACGCGTATAACCTGTGACGGGGAATCCCTCGGGCAGGACATCGCCCACCGTCCAAACCTCGTCGGGGTCGGCAGCCGCCGCAAAGCGGCAAGTTCCGTCCACCAAGACGATGGCCCGAATGGTATCGGAGGCAGCTCCGTTGGCCTTGAGTTGCAGACCCAGCAGATTGCAGAACGTGAGACCGTCGGGATTGGCAGCCAGGATCCAGTCACGTCCGTTGTAGCTGTAACGCAACTTGCCGTCGAGACCCACACAGAAGAAGCGGTTGCCACTGCTCCAGAGCGTGGCGGGATTGAGCTCCTGCATCGTGCCTGTGCAGACAGGTTCGCTCCACCCCCGGACGAGGTCCCGGAAATCGCACTCCGACATCCAAACGGAAGAGTCGGACGCAGCGGCGAGCACACAGAAGAGGCCGTCGAGCGTATCGGCCCGAAAGGTCACGACGTCGGACAGTCCGGGCAGGAGGTCCTCGCTGAGCAATCCCCAGCGTATGGTATCACCGATGACGGTGTGAACATTGACTTTGACAATGTAGTCCTTGGTCGTAAGGCGGTCGTTGGCCGTGAGGCGCAAGAGGGTTGTGGCGTAGGGCGAGAAATTGACCTTCTGCGACTCGGAGAAATCGACGGAATCGACCAGATTGGCAGAAGCATCGTAGTGATAGAATTTCACGGCCGACGGAGAGGAATAGGTCATTGAGACCGTAATGGTGTCGGGCACCGAACCCACGGGAAGCGAGTCGCTGTTGAAGATGATGCCGGCTCCCGGCCAACGGGCAGCCAGCTCGGGATCGGACGTACCGAGATGGTCGATGGTGAATGCGTAGCCCGAAAGGCCTGCGCAAACACTGTCGTTGTTGCTGAACGAAAACGTCTTGACAGTCGCATTCGAATAGTTGGTGACAACCACCTCGCTCCCGTTGCTGTCGCCCAAACAGGAAGAGAGCAGGGACGACATTAGCAAACTCGCCGATGCGAAAACAAGCAGAAAATATGTTTGTTTAATATTCATTTTCTTAAAATATTGACTAAAAGCCGGCGCAAAGTTACGAAAAAACTTTCAGATAGTCGCAAAGAAAGGCCGGGAATTATCACTTTTTTAATGAAATTAAGCCACTAAAGTCATTTTTTTAGATTTTATAGCACCTAAAAAAGCATTTTTCACAAAAAAAATTTGGTTGTTTCGAATGTTTTTGCTAACTTTGCAACATGCTAAAAATACTACCATTGCTCCGCAATACGCTCACACCCCTCTACGACGAGCGGGAGAGGAACGCTGTCATCGAGCTGCTGGTCGAAGAATTGTGCGGATGGACGCGCAACGACTATCTGATGCACCGAACCGACACCCTCGACCCCGACATCCGTCTGCGGATGATGAGCAGCGCGGTGGAGCTGGCGCAGGGTGTGCCCGTTCAGCAGGTGTTGGGCTACGCCGAGTTTTTGGGGCGGAAGTTCAAGGTGACACCCGACACCCTCATCCCGCGTCCCGAAACGGCAGAACTTGTCCACTGGGTTATCAACGACATGAATCGGGTTTTCCACAGCCCCGTCCGTTCGATGGTGGATATCGGCACGGGCAGTGGCTGTATCGGCATTACACTGGCTTTGGAATTCAAAGATATCCACGTCAGCGCCATCGACTTGTCCACAGCGGCGCTTCAGGTGGCCAAGACGAATGCAAAAACGCTGGGAGCCAACAATATAGACTTCGTCCGCATGGACATTCTCAAGCCCGAAGACGACCTCAATATCCACCAGGATATCCACAGCGAAGGGGAGACTTATTCACTGACGGTGCCGCGTTATGAACACCACGACATCATCGTCAGCAACCCGCCCTATGTGCGCGAGTCGGAGGCCAAAGACATGAGTCCCGTCGTGCTCGACCACGAGCCGCGAATGGCGCTCTTCGTTCCCGACAACGATCCGCTGCTGTTCTACCGTGCCATCGCCCGTTACGGCAAGCAGCATCTCAACCACCGCGGAGTACTCTATCTCGAAATCAACGAGGCCTTCGGAAACGACATCAGGAGAATGCTCGACAGCATGGGCTATTCCGACATCCTCGTGCGACGGGACGTGAACAACAAAAACCGCATGGTCAGAGCATTTATTCCATAACAGAAACGTCAAGAAAAATTATCATACACCCATATTATGACAAAGAAAACCATTACCGCCGACGCTGCCCTGAAAAAGGCAGCATCCTACTGTTCGAAATCCGAACATTGTGTACACGAAGTACGCGAGAAATTACACGACTGGGGTCTCGACAACCGCGAGGACGAGGAGCACATCATCGACTGGCTCAAGAGCGAGAATTACATCGATGAGGTGAGGTTTGTCCACGCTTTCGTCCACGACAAATTGGAGTTCGGAAACTGGGGCCGCACCAAAATCAGTTATCAACTGCAATTGAAACAGATATCCACAACGTTGATAAATGAAGTGCTGAACGAACTGATAGAGCCCGACAAGTATTTTGCCAACCTGACAGAATTGCTCCGCACGAAGGCCAAAGACATGGAACGTCCCTTCAGCCCGCAGGACCACGCCAAACTGCAGCGTTTCGGAGCTCAGAGGGGCTTTGAGAGTGTGCTGGTGGGCAAAGCCATCGAGAGCCTCTGAGGCGGGGACCCATCATGTACGCCCGGTGGACCGACCTGATGGATTTTTTCCTCCCCCGCAAGTGCCAAGTCTGCGGACGCACACTGCTGAGGGAGGAGAAATCGTTGTGTGTGGGTTGCATCCCGCAATTGCCGCGTCTGCCCTACTGGGGCACAGAAAATCCCGCCGACGAGAGGCTCTTCGGACGGTTCCGCTTCGAACACGGCGCGGCGTTCTGTTTCTACCGTCACGGCAACATGGCTGCCCGGCTGCTGCTGGCCGCCAAATACAACGGACGCCCCTGGGTGAACCGCGACATCGGACGGCTGGCAGCCCACGAACTGAAAGCATCGGGCTGGCCCTACGACATCGACCTCATCGTTCCGGTACCTATCCATTGGCGAAGACTCCTGACGAGAGGTTACAACCAGGTGCATCCCTTCGGAGAGGCGCTGTCGGAGGTCTGGAACCTCCCGATGGACACGCGGCTGCTCAAGAAGTCGAAATACACCGGCTCGCAGGTTCGCCTCACGTTCGAAGAACGCCTCCGTCACGTGGACAACACGTTTGCCGTGAGCCGTCCCGAGGAACTCAAAGGACGCCATGTATTGCTCATTGACGACGTACTCACATCGGGAGCCACACTCTCGGCTTGTGCTCGTATTTTGAACACAATTCCGGGACTGAGGCTCAGTTTTCTGACCCTTGCGATGGCAAATTAGCCCAATAAAGCAAAAAACTTGCCCCGAGATTTTGCCATATCCGAAAAATTCCTTATCTTTGCAGCCAAATAAACAACCGAATTATGAAAACATTAGCAAGACTCATAGCTGAAAAGCTATTGGCCATCAAGGCCGTCAAGTTGCAGCCCCGCGAACCCTTCACTTGGGCCTCCGGCTGGAAGTCTCCCATCTATTGCGACAACCGCAAGACACTCTCCTATCCCGAGATACGTTCCGCCATCCGTACAGGTCTCGCCTCAACGATACTACAGCAGTTCGGCAAGGTGGATTGCGTGGCCGGTGTGGCTACTGGTGCCATCGCCCAAGGCGCACTCGTTGCCGACCTTCTGGGCGTTCCCTTCATCTATGTGCGCTCGGCTCCCAAAGATCACGGCATGGGCAATCAGATTGAGGGTTACCATGAAAAAGGCTGGAACGTCGTGGTGGTTGAAGACCTTGTCTCGACAGGCAAATCGTCGCTCCAGGCGGTGGATGCTCTCCGTGCGTCCGACGTGAAAGTGTTGGGTATGGTGGCCATCTTCACCTATCTCTTTCCCCAGGCAGCCGAAGCTTTCCGGAAGGCCGATGTGGAACTCTATACGCTTTCCAACTACGAAGAACTGATTGCCACTGCTCTCGAGAACAATTACATCACGGAGGCTGATGTCGAAATGCTGAAACAATGGCGTCACGACCCCGAAAATTGGAATAAATAAACCCTCAAAAAAAAGCTCTTGAAATGGCCAAATACGAAAGTTCCGTCAAGATTGTAAACGCACCCGACATGGCCGTTTACGAACGTCTCTCCGACCTCTCCGTCCTCCAGGAGAAACTCGACAGCCTCTCCGAGGAACAGCGGAAGGAGATTCAGCAGAAGGTGTCGGAGTCGTCCAAGGGGATGCTTTCTCTCGACAGCGTCCACTTCACCAAGGAGTCGGCTTCGCTCGATGCAATGGGCATGACCCTCACCGTCAACATCGTTGAGAAACAGCCCTTCAAACTCGTGAAGTACGCCACTTCCAACTCCCCCATCGACATGAAACTTTGGATTCAGATGCTGCCCAAAGATCCCAATATCTCCAAAATCCGCGTGACCCTCGAGGCCGACATCCCCTTCTTCCTCAAACCCATGGTGGGCGACAAAATCGAAGGACTGGCCGAGAAGATTGCAGATGCGCTCACAAGGATTCCTTATTGAGGTCTAAGGTCAAAAGTCTAAGGTCTAAGGTCAAATGTCTAAGGTCTAAGGTCTAAGGTCTAAGGTCAAAAGTCTAAGGTGCAGCCTACCCCCAGCCCCTCCCTGAAGGGAAGGGGGCAAGGTCAAAGGTCTAAGGTCTAAGGTGCAGCCTACCCCCAGCCCCTCCCTAAAGGGAAGGGGGCAAGGTCTAAGGTCTAAGGTCTAAGGTCAAAAGTCAAAAGTTCTGAGAAGATGAAACTCTGGGAAAAATCCGTACAGATAAATCACGACATCGAGAAATACACCATCGGTCGCGACCGTGAGATGGATATGTATCTTGCCCCGTACGACGTACTGGGGTCGATGGCTCACGTCACAATGTTGGAAAGCATCGGAATGATAGGCAAGGACGAGCTGGAGCCCATTTTGGATGCCATGCGTGACATTTACAAAGATATTCAGGCCGGCCGTTTCGAAATCGAAGAAGGCATCGAGGATGTCCACTCCGAAGTCGAACTTCTCCTCACGCGCCGTCTCGGCGACCTGGGCAAGAAGATTCACAGCGGACGGTCGCGCAACGACCAGGTGTTGGTGGACCTCAAGCTCTTCATGCGTCACAAAATACGCGAAGTCACAGAGGCTGTGCTGCGCCTCTTCCGCATGCTGCAACAGCAGAGCGAACGCTACAAAGAGGTACTGATGCCCGGCTATACCCATCTGCAGGTGGCCATGCCTTCGAGTTTCGGTCTTTGGTTCGGAGCATACGCCGAGGCGCTGGTCGATGACCTGGAAATGCTCAAGTCGGCCTACCGCGTCGTGAACCGCAATCCCCTCGGTTCCGCCGCCGGCTACGGCAACAGCTTCCCGCTGAACCGCCAGATGACAACCGACCTGCTCGGGTTCGATTCGATGGACTACAATGTGGTCTATGCCCAGATGGGACGAGGCAAGACCGAAAGAATAGTGGCACAGGCTTTGGGCGGCATCGCAGCCACACTGAGCAAACTGTCGTTCGACGCCTGCATGTTCTCTTCCCAGAATTTCGGCTTCATCAAACTCCACGACGCCTTCACCACCGGCTCGTCGATTATGCCCCACAAGAAGAATCCCGACGTCTTTGAGCTCACCCGTGCCAAATGCAACAAACTGCAGAGTGTGCCGATGGAAATCATGCTCATCTCCAACAATCTTCCCTCGGGCTATTTCCGCGACTTGCAGATTATCAAAGAGACCTTCCTCCCCACGTTCGACAGCCTCGTCGAATGTCTCGACATGGTGACACTGATGCTCGAACACATCACCGTCAACGAGCACATCCTCGACGACCCGCGCTACGACCTCATGTTCTCGGTCGAAGAGGTCAACCGTCTCGCCGCCGGAGGAATGCCCTTCCGCGACGCTTACAAAAAAGTCGGCCTCGACATCGAAGCGGGCAAATTCAAGCCCTGCAAACAAATCCGACACACCCACGAGGGTTCTGTCGGCAACCTTTGCAACGACCGCATCGCCGCCCTTATGGACAATGTTGTCTCGGGCTTCGACTTCTCGAAGGTGGACCGGGCCTATAAAGCTCTGCTCAAAGAATGAACCTCCGGAAATGCGCAGCAACGGTCTGCCTGGCTGTCCTGGCCTGGGCATGCGACGATTCGGTCTATGACAGTCCCGTCCCTGCTGTGGCTTATCTCAACTACACCTGCAACATCACGACCATCAATGCGATAGCAGGACAAACCGAGGGACAGGCCCAGCTCAACTCTCCCGGCGGCTTTGTCCGCATCTACGACAAACGCATCCTGACGGCTTCCGATGCTTTGGCCCGCGGCGGACTGCTTTTGCTCCAGAATTACGAGGGAACGGCTTTCCATGCCTTCGACCTCGCCTGTCCCAACTGTTATGCCGAGGGAAAGACAGGAGCCAACGTGCAGCGCCTCGTGATGGACGATTCCCAAATGGCAGCTGTCTGTCCCACTTGCGACTCGGAATTCGGAGCCGTCTTCTGGGGGTCTCCCGCTCCCACCCGGGGGCTTGCCAACGAGCACAACTATATTCTGAGACAGTACAAAGCCTATCTCCTCAACGACGGCTACACGCTGGCTGTCACCAATTAATCATTTCCTTCCCCGCCCCGTCGTAAAACAGGTTCGCAATGAGAAATATCTTACGTTTCATACTCTTGGCCTTCCTGGCGGTCGTCACTGCCTGCAGCGACGAACTCGACACGAGTGTCTCGTCCCAGCCCACAGCCTCCAGCGACACACTCGATGTGGGTCTCCTTCTGGCGGGAAATTCATCGCAGACCTATGGCCTCAAGCTCTACAATCGCCATAGCCACGAGATACGGCTCTCGTCGATAGTGCTGCGCAATGCCTCCACGTCGGGTTTCCGCATGAATGTCGATGGCATGAACGGCTCCTCGTTCACCAATCCCGATTTGCTGCGCATCGCTTCGGGCGACTCGCTCTTTCTCTTTGTCGAGGCCACCTTCCCAGCCGGTTCCGGCCGCTCGCACACCGACTACATCGACATCACCTGCAACGGACGGACACAAACGGTCGTTCTCCTGGGCGAAAGCAAGGACGTGGGAGTTTGGCACGCCAAAACCATCGACTCCGACCTCACACTCCCGTCCGGCGCCGAATACCAAATCTACGATTCTCTCGTGGTGGCTGCCGGAGTTACGCTCACCCTCGAGGACAGCGTGGTGCTTTATCTCCACGACAAAGCCGACATCCATCTCTACGGCACCCTCCTCTGCGAGGGAAGCCCCGGACGTCCTGTTATCATTCGAGGCGACCGTACCGACAAAATGTTCGACAATCTCTACTACGACGGACTCCCCGCCCAATGGGGCAATCTCTACGTCCACGAGAGTTCGACGGGCAACGTGTGGACCTGTGCCGACATCCACGGAATGAACGAAGGCATCCGCATCAGCCCGGCCGACATCGACACAACACTCACTGGTGACGGAGACCGGCGCATCACGTTCCGCTACTGCCGGCTGAGCCTCAGCGACAGCGCTTTGGTGCGGGCTGTGGGAGCCTACTGCCGCATGGAGGGCTGTCTGCTCTCCAATGCCGGCGGTGCTCTGCTTGACATACAGGGCGGTGCCTGGGAGGTGGACCACTGCACGCTGGCCAACTACTGCTACGCCTCGCGTATCATGTCCCCTGCTCTCTGTCTCACCAATCTTTACGGGTTCCCGCTCCTGCGCTGCAATGTCAACAACACCATCGTCTGGGGCGACACGTACAATCCCCTCGTCAGTCCCACACGCAGCGATGTCGAGATTGTCTATCAGGAGTTTGTCGATGCCGAGGGGATACGCAGCGATTCTGTTTTCCACTATCGCTTCGACCATTGTCTGCTGGCTGCCTACGGCACCGACGACAACGACTTCATTTCCACCGTATGGGCGCAAGATCCGCTCTACGTCCTTATCGACGATGACAACTATACTTACGACTTCCGGCTTCAGGAAGAGTCGCCTGCCGTCGGTGCAGCCGCCGAATCCGGCCTTGCAACGGACCTGGACGGCAATCCCTGGAGTTCAACCCCCGCAATAGGATGTTATGAATATGTTCAATAAAGAAATTTATATCTCCCGGCGCGAAACCCTGCGTCAGAAAGTCGGCAGCGGACTGCTGCTTTTCCTCGGCAACGGGAATGCCTCTTTCAACTATGCCGACAACGAATACAAGTTTCGTCAGGATTCCACGTTCCTCTATCTTTTCGGACTGGATATGCCCGGCCTTGCTGCCACCCTCGATGCCGACAGCGGACGCACCGTTGTCTTCGGCGACGAACTCACTGTGGACGACATCGTGTGGACAGGTCCCATGCCCACTCTGGCCGAAAGGGCGCTGGAGGCCGGTGTCTCCGAGACCCTTCCCTCTGCCCGCCTCGCCGATGTGGTGAGCGAGGCACTGGCCCGGAAGCGACAGGTTCATTTCGTGCCGGCCTACCGGGGCGACCGTCAGCTCCTGCTCAACGAACTGCTGGGCAAGGATGCCAAGCCTTCGGAGGAACTCATCTACGCCCTCGTGGACATGCGCAATCACAAGGGTCCCGAGGAAATCGCGGAGATAGAGAAATCTGTCGGCATCTCGGTCGATATGCATCTCAAAGCCCTCGAGATGGCCCAACCCGGTCGCACCGAGAAGGAAATCATGGCCGCTGTGATGGAAGTGTGCCTCCGCGAAGGCTATTACTACTCCTTCCCCGCCATCTGCACCACCCACGGCGAGACGCTCCACAATCACGGATACATCCACACCCTCCGCGAGGGCGACATGCTCCTGCTCGATGCCGGTGCCGAGAACGACATGCACTATGCCGGCGACCTGACAACCACCATGCCCGTCGGCGCAGATTTCACCACACGTCAGCGCGAGGTTTACGACATTCTGATTCGCACCTACCACGCTGCCCATCAGATGATTCGTCCCGGCATTACCTACCGCGAGTGTCACGTCAGAGCCTGGGCTTCCATTGCCGACGGACTCCGTCAGCTGGGGCTCATGAAGGGCGACCCCATGGAGGCAGCCGAAGCCGGCGCTGTTGCTCTTTTCATGCCCCACGGCCTGGGTCACATGATGGGTCTTGACGTCCACGACATGGAGAACTACGGTGAGGTGCGTGTGGGCTACCCCCGCGGAGCACAGAAAGATACGCGCTTCGGATTCAAGTCGCTCCGTCTGGCACGTGAACTCGAACCCGGCTTCGTCTTCACCGTTGAGCCCGGCATCTATTTCATCCCCGAACTCATCGACCAGTGGCGCGCTGCCGGCCGCTTCACCGACTTCATCTGCTACGACCGTCTCGAGTCCTGGAAGGATTTCGGAGGCATGCGCAACGAGGAGAACTGGCTTATCACGCCCGACGGACACCGTCATCTCGGCAAAGCCAAACCCGTCGATGCCGACCAGCTGGCGGCTGCCAAAGCCGGACGTTTTCCGGCATAAGACCCTTCCGGCAGATGTTCTGCCCGGTATGGACATACAACTCGATTAATTATTGACAAACTCTTTTATAACACCCCGTTTATGAACCCGAAATACAGCTTTCCCTGTAGCGCAGCCCTCCTCCTGATGCTTGCTGCCTGTCAGTCCTCTCCCAAAAACGAGACCCCCAAATTCGCACTCGACGGCGAAGACTACAGTGTCTATTCCGAGAACGTTCCCTTCTCGATGGAACCCCTCGTAAGCCCCATCGTGGGGAATTATACCCGTCCCGTCACCGACTTCGGTGCCGTGGGTGACGGAAAGACCGATTGTACCGAAGCCATCAACACCGGCCTCAAGGAGATGTCCTCGCTGGGCGGCGGACACTTGGTGGTGCCCCGCGGCATCTGGTTGACCGGTCCCCTCTATATGCAGAACAACATGGACCTCCACCTCGAAGAAGGTGCCGTCCTTGTCTTCAATCCCGACTACCACGTCTATCCCATCATCGACACCTGGTTCGAAGGACTGCTCACCAAACGTTGCGCCTCCCCCATCAATGCCGAGGGCGTCAACAATATCTCCATCACCGGAGCGGGCACCATCGACGGCTCCGGCGATGCCTGGCGTTGGGTCAAACGTGAGAAAGTCACTCCTTTCTTCTGGCGCGACCTCTTGGCCCGGGGCGGCTGCTGCAACAAGGACTCTTCCGTCTGGTACCCCTCCGAAATCGTACGCGAGGCTTTGTCCAAATCCGACCTCAACGTCATTCGTCAGGATCTCACCGACGCCCAGTGGGAAGAATACAAGGTATTCCTGCGTCCTGTGATGATTTCGCTGCGTGAGTCTCAAAACATCCTTCTCAAAGGCATCCGTTTCCAGAACTCTCCCGCCTGGAACATCCATCCCCTGCTCTGCAAGAACCTCATCATCGACGGTATCAATGTCTTCAATCCCGACTACGCCCAAAACGGCGACGGCCTCGATGTCGAGAGCTGTGAGAATGTGCTCATCCTCAACTCCCGCTTCAGCGTGGGCGACGACGGCATCTGCATCAAGTCGGGCAAAGACGAAGCCGGACGCAAACGCGGTGTACCCACACGCAACGTGATTGTGCGCGGATGTACCGTTGACCTCGCCCACGGCGGCTTTGTCGTAGGCTCCGAGATGAGCGGCGGTGTCGAGAATATCTACGTCACCGACTGTACGTTCCTCGGCACGGAGGTGGGTCTCCGCTTCAAGTCCAAGCGCGGACGCGGCGGTGTGGTTCGCAACATCCACATCTCCGACATCACCATGAAGGACATCGTCACCGACCCCATCCTCTTCGACCTCCACTATCAGGGTCTCTCGGCCCGCGAGGTTATGGATGCCGGCCTTGAGAAGGTCGATACCGTAGCTCAACCCGTCGATGAGGGCACACCCGCTTTCCGCGACATCTTCATCGACAACATCGTCAGCTGCGGCTCCTATCGTGCGATGTATTTCAACGGCATTGCCGAACAGCCCATTTCCAACATCACGGTCTCCAATGCGACCATCTCTTCGCGTCTCGGCATCATGCTCAACCTTTGCGACAGTGTTTCCATCTCGAAGGTGAACCTCAGCATCGCCGAGGGTGACCCCCTTGTGACTCAGATGGTCTCCAATCTACAAACAGACTTCAACGAACAATAAATCCCCTCCCCCCCTTATGCGCAAGTTCTTTTTTCTCCTCGCCGCCCTCTGTGCCGGCACAACTTTTGCCCAGATGCCGGAGATGGCTTCTGTGGCCACCAATGCCCAGCTCAAAATCAACCGCTTAGGCAGTTCCGAGCTTACGGTCTCTGTCTCCAACCCCAACGCCTCCGCCATCGCCGATGCGCCGGTTTGCATCCAGCTTCCTGCCGACTGTCCCTACAAGAGTGCCACCGTCTCTGTGGACGGCAAGGAAATTCCCTCCCAGATGGATGACCTCAACGGCGACGGCATCAAGGACGAACTGTCCTTTGTGATGGACCTCAAAAAGAAGGCCTCCCGTACGGCTTCGATTGTTTTCTCGACCGAGGAAGCTCCCGCCGACCGCTATACGCCCCGCGTACATGCCCAAATGTGGTTCCGCGACAGGGACAAGAGCCACACCCCCAAGCAGCACATCCCCACCGACACCGTCTCCGAACGTGTCGATAATATGTACTCGGCCATGCACCATCACGGCCCCGCTTTCGAGAGCGACCAGGTGGCCTATCGCATCTATTTCGACAAGAAACAGTCCACCGACCTCTACGGCAAGAAGGTACGTCAGCTCGAACTGGCCGACGGACTCTGGTACAGCGTCGAGAACAAGGAGCTGGCTGCCCGCAACTTCGGCGATGACATTATCCTCGTCGGACAGACCATCTCCATCGGCACCCTGCGCGGATGGGATGACACTGTCGATACTTCCCTCAAGGATGCCAAGGGCAAACCTCTCACCAAGATGGTCATGATTGACCCCTTTGCCTGGCGTCAGGCCCACATCGTGGCCAAGGGTCCCGTCCGCACCGTTGTCGATATGAATGTGGAAGGATGGCAGTACAAGGGACGCACCCTCAACCTCAAGAGCCGCTACATCCTCTATGCCGGCAACCGCGAGTGTGAGGTCATCCAACAGTTCGAGGGCAACACCGACGGTGTGGAGTTTGTCACCGGCGTGATTCGTGTCGGTACGCTCCATCCCGATGACCCGGCCCTCACGCTCTCGCCCACCTATTGGAAGGACGACAGCGGCACCTGTGCCTCGTTCGGTATGGATTGGGCCGACGGCAACCACGAACTCTATCCCGTGCCCCAGCGTGCCGGCGTGGCCTGCTCCGTGCCCTCCTCTTATGTCTCCCGCACCATCCTCGACGACACTCAAGTGCTCTACGGCATCCATACCGACCGCGACAATGCCGTTCGCTACCGCATTTCTTTCTGTGCGCCCGACAAAGAGACATTCGCCCGCTGGAAGAACGACAAGGCGTGGTTCGACTACGTGGCAGCCTGGCGCGACATCAAGCCGGTCAGCGTAGTGCAGAAATAAACTCTCCCCGATGGACGTTTTCACCCTCTACAACAACAATCCCGACTTGAGGCTCATCGAGAAGATAGCCCGGCGCATCCGTGACGGTGAGGTGGTTATCTACCCCACCGACTCGGTCTATGCCATCGGGTGCGATGCCCTCAACCAGCGCGCTGTCGAACGCATCTACCGCTACCGCGCCAAGGAGGAAGAGAAGAAACCCCTCTCCGTCATCTGCCGCGACATCTCCCAGGCCGACGAATACACGCGTTTCAACAACGAACAGTTCAAGCTGATGCGCAAAAATCTCCCCGGACCTTTCACCTTCATTCTCGAGGCCGGAACACGCCTCCCCAAGGTCTTCCGTACCCGCAAGACACTCGGCATCCGCATCCCCGACCATCCCATTCTCCACGCCCTCCTCGAGGAACTTGGGCAGCCCCTTCTCACCGCTTCGCTCAAGTACGAGAAGGACGAAGACGAACTCGGCTATATGACCGACCCCGAACTCATTGCCGAGGCTTTTGCCAACCAAGCCGACATCCTCATTGACGGCGGCATTGGAGAATCGCTCCCCTCCACGGTCGTCGATCTCACCGCCGGTGTCGAGATACTTCGTCAGGGCGTGGGCGAATTAGAATACTGAAAATGATATTTCCCGAAAACTTCGAAGATAAATCAGGCTTTTCCAAGATACGCGCGCTCGTGCGCTCGGCCACACTTTGCGGACTGGGGGCACGGCGCGTCGATGAGATGTCTTTCTCGTCCGACCGAGACCTCCTCTCGCGCGATTTCAGTCTCCTCAGCGAAATGATGCTCGTCCTGGCCGACACCAAACGCCCCATGCCCACCGAGGGCTTCTGTGACCTCAGCGAGGCTTTCTCGCGCATCCGTCTTGCGGGCACCTGGCTCACAGCCGGAGAACTCTTCGACCTCCGTCGTTCTCTCTCGGCCATCCACGCCCTGGTGCATTACTTCACGGGTGATGCCGACTCTGCCGAGTCCGCCCCGTCTCCCTGGCCGTTGCTGCGCCGCGAGGCTATGGATCAGGCTCCTCTGGCCTCACAACTCTCTCCCCTTCTGGCCGACATCGACCGCATTCTCTCCGACACCGGCGACATTCGCGACAGCGCTTCTCCCGAACTCCTCAACATTCGTCGTGAGATGGACCGCACCCTCTCCGGCATCGGCAAATTGCTCGACAACATCCTCCGTCAGGCACGGAGCGAAGGCTACGTCGGGGCCGATGTCACTCCAGCCATGCGCGACGGACGTCTTGTCATTCCTGTGGCACCTGCCTACAAACGGCGTCTCCACGGCATCGTCCACGACGAGTCCGCTACCGGCAAAACCGTCTATATCGAGCCCTCCGAGGTTGTCGATGCCAACAACCGCATTCGCGAACTCGAAGCTGCCGAACAGCAGGAAATCATACGAATCCTCTCCGAGATAACGGCCCGCATCCGCCCCCTCCTGCCCGACCTCCTCGAGGCCTACACGTTCATGGGACTCATCGATTTCCTGCGAGCCAAGGCACGCTTTGCGGGCGAGATTGAGGGTTGTGTGCCCGCCATTGCCGAATCCGCTGCCGGATCCGCTGCCTCCTCCGGCTCCGAGGTGTCTGTCGAGACCGATTGGGTTCAGGCCCGTCATCCTTTGTTATATATAAGGTATAAAGCCGAGGGCAAACGCGTCGTCCCCCTCGACATCGCTGTCAATGCCCACCAGCGCATCATCCTCATCTCCGGCCCCAATGCCGGCGGCAAGAGTGTCTGTCTCGAAACGTTGGGCTTGGTGCAGTATATGTTCCAGTGCGGCCTCCCCGTCCCTATGCGCTACAACTCCACCTGTGCCGTCTATGACGACATCATGATGGACATCGGCGACCAGCAGAGCATCGACAACGACCTCTCCACCTATTCGTCCCATCTCACCAACATGAAGCTCTTCCTGCGACGGGCTTCCTCCCGTTCTCTCCTGCTCATCGACGAGATGGGCTCCGGCACCGAACCCCAGATAGGCGGAGCCATTGCCCAGGCCATCCTCGGCGGACTCAACGCCAACGAAGCACGTGGCGTCATCACCACCCACTTCAACAATCTCAAACTCTTTGCCGACGAGACGCCCGGCATCGCCAACGGGGCCATGCTCTACGACCAGACCAACATGCGGCCCCTCTTCATGCTCGAAGTGGGACGACCCGGCTCCTCTTTCGCCATCGAGATTGCCCACAAAATAGGTCTCCCTGCCGACATCATTGCCCGGGCCAAGGAGATTGTGGGCAGCGACTATGTCAATGTCGATAAGTATCTCCACGACATCCAGCGCGACCGTCGCTACTGGCAGCAGAAACGCGAACAGGTCCACCTCCGCGAGAAAGAACTCGAGGCTCTCAAGGCCAAACTCAACGAACGCCTCGACAAGATACAGACCTCCCGGCGCGATGTGCTCGAGGAGGCACAAAGTCAGGCTTCACGTCTTCTCTCCGAGGCCAATGCCCGCATCGAGAAGACCATCCGCGACATCAAGGAAGCCCAGGCCGAGAAAGAAGCCACACGCTCCATCCGGCGCGACTTCCGCGACTTTGTCGAGAAGGTCAACACCCCGCCTGCGGATTCCTCTCCCCGCAAAGCCAAGGGTCGTAACCGTCCTTCCGGCAGCAAGGCCGTGCCCGAAACTCCGTCTTTCGCGCCTGGTGACGCTGTGCGCATCAAGGGGCAAACCTCCGTAGGCGAAGTTCTCTCCTCCAACGGCTCCCAGTGTCTCGTCGCCTTCGGCATGATTAAGAGCACCCTCGACATTTCGCGTCTCGAACACGTCAAGGTCTCCCCCTCGGCCACCTCCGGCAAAGGCTCCTTCATTGAGCAGGCGATGCGCTCCTCCGTCCACGACGCTTCGGTCTCCGATGAGATGCGCAACCGTCGTCTCCGCTTCAAGACCGAACTCGACATCCGCGGCATGCGTGCCGACGAAGCGCTCTCCGCCGTCTCCTACTACATCGACGATGCCATTATGCTCTCCGTCCCCCAGGTGCGCATCCTCCACGGCACAGGCACCGGTGCCCTCCGCCAGGTCGTGCGCCAGTATCTCGCCTCTGTCGCCGGTATCTCCGGCTACCACGACGAACACGTTCAGTTCGGTGGAACGGGCATTACTGTGGTCGAAATTGAATAAAAAGATTAAATTTTCCTCATATTATTATTTTCCGGCTCGAAAATTTGGTCATTCCCTTTTTATTGACTATATTTGCACCGCATTTACAAGAAATGACACCCTGATTATTGTATAACTTTTTTGAATTATGAAACAGAAAAAATTCATCTTGGAGGAGAAAGACCTCCCCACGCAGTGGTATAACATCCAGGCCGACATGGTTCACAAGCCCGGCCTTCCGCTCAACCCTGCCACCCGTCAGCCTCTCTCGGCCGAGGACCTCAGCCACATCTTCGCCTACGAATGTTCCAAGCAGGAGCTTGACCAGGAACACGCCTGGATAGACATTCCCGAGGAGGTGCAGGAGAAGTACCGCTTCTACCGTTCTACACCTTTGGTGCGCGCCTATGAGCTCGAGAAAGCCCTCGACACGCCCGCCCACATCTACTTCAAGAACGAGAGCGTCAATCCCCTCGGCTCCCACAAAATCAACTCTGCCCTTCCCCAGTGCTACTACTGCAAGCAGGAAGGCACCACCAACGTCACCACCGAGACCGGTGCCGGCCAGTGGGGCGCTGCCCTCTCCTATGCCGCCAAGGTCTATGGCCTCGAGTGCGCCGTCTATCAGGTGAAGCTCACCATGCAGCAGAAGCCCTACCGCTCCCTCATCATGCGTACCTTCGGTGCCAGCGTCGAGGGCTCTCCCTCCATGTCCACCCGCGCCGGCAAGGACATCCTCACCAAGGACCCCACGCACAGCGGTTCGCTCGGCACGGCCATCTCCGAGGCCATCGAGCTTGCCACCACGACACCCAACTGTAAATACACTCTCGGTTCTGTCCTCAACCACGTTTCTCTCCACCAGACCGTCATCGGTCTCGAGGCCGAGAAGCAGATGGAGATGGCTGGCGAATATCCCGACAAGGTGATTGCCTGCTTCGGCGGCGGTTCCAACTTTGGCGGCATCGCTTTCCCCTTCATGCGCCACAACATCCTCGAGGGACGCAAGACCGAATTCATTGCTGCCGAGCCCAACAGCTGTCCCAAACTCACGCGAGGCACATTCGCCTACGACTTCGGTGACGAGGCCGGCTATACGCCCCTCCTTCCCATGTTCACCTTGGGTCACGGCTTCAAGCCCTCCAACATCCATGCCGGCGGTCTCCGCTACCACGGTGCCGGTGTCATTGTCTCCCAACTCATCAAGGACGGCCTCATGCAGGGTGTCGATATCCCGCAGCTCGAGACCTTCGAGGCAGGTACGCTCTTCGCACGCACCGAGGGCATCATCCCCGCTCCCGAGTCGTGCCACGCCATTGCGGCCACCATTCGCGAGGCTCTCAAGTGCAAGGAGGAAGGCACTTCCAAGGTTCTTCTCTTCAACCTCTCCGGTCACGGACTCATCGACATGCCCTCCTACGACTCCTTCATCTCCGGCGACCTCTGCAACTACACCGTCACCGACCAGGAGATTCAGTCCTATCTCACCGACCTTCCGAAGTAATCCTTCCTCCGGTCGCAAACAAAAAGAAGCTGCAAGTCCTTTCGGGCTTGCAGCTCTTTTTCGTTTGAGAAGTTATTTGTCGAAGGCTTCCACCTCTTTCTTCTCGGGCGGATAGTCTATCGAGTAGTGCAGTCCGCGGCTCTCCTTGCGCTCCATGGCCTGCCGCATGATGAGGTAGCCTACGTTCACCATGTTGCGGAGTTCGCAGATAGAGCGGTTCACCTTCGAACGCATAAAGAGTTTTTCGGTCTCTTCGTAGTTGATGTCCAGTCGGGTCCACGCTCTCTTGAGGCGGAGGTTCGAACGGACGATGCCCACGTATGTGGCCATGATTTCCTGCACCTCGTGCATCGACTGCGAGATGAGCACCAGCTCCTCGTGGGGCAGGGTTCCATCGTCGTTCCATCGCGGTATGTCGGTTCTGTACTCCAGATTCTTCAGTCGCGGCACGGCGTGTTTGGCAGCCAGGTCGGCATAGACGATGGCTTCTATCAGCGAGTTCGAGGCCAGACGGTTGCCTCCGTGCAGACCCGTGCACGAACATTCTCCTGCGGCATACAGCCGGTTGATGGAGCTCTGTCCGTTGTAATCCACCTTGATGCCGCCACACATATAGTGGTGACAGGGAACCACCGGAATACAGTGTTTCGTGATGTCTATGCCGTAGCTCAGGCATTTCTCGTAGATGTTCGGGAAGTGATGCTTGGTCTCCTCCGGGTCTTTGTGGGTCACGTCCAGATAGACGTGGTCCTCGCCCCTCACCTTCATCTCGTGGTCGATGGCTCGCGCCACGATGTCGCGCGGAGCCAGGCTCAGACGCGGGTCGTACTTCTGCATGAACTCTTGTCCGTCGAGGGTGCGCAGTATGCCTCCGTAACCTCTCATGGCTTCCGTGATGAGGAAGTTCGGGTGGTCGCCGGGATGGTAGAGAGCCGTGGGGTGGAACTGCACGAATTCCATTCCCTCCACCGTACCCTTGGCACGATAGACCATTGCGATGCCGTCGCCTGTGGCGATGGGCGGATTGGTCGAGGTCTGATAGACCATGCCCACGCCGCCGGTGGCCATCATCGTGATTTTGGCCAGGTAGGTGTCTATGGCACCTGTCTGTTCGTTCAGCACATAGGCTCCGAAACACTCGATGTCGGGCGTGCGGCGTGTCACTTCCACACCCAGGTGGTGTTGCGTCAGGATTTCAATGGCGAAATGGTGCTCCAGCACTTCGATGTTCTTGTGTTCCTTCACCTTCCGGATGAGCGAGTTCTGAATCTCGGCTCCCGTGTTGTCGGCGTGGTGCAGGATGCGAAACTCCGAGTGGCCGCCCTCTCTGTGCAGGTCGAACGAACCGTCCTCTTTCCGATCGAAGTCCACGCCCCACTCCACCATCTGCTGTATCTGGGCCGGGGCGTTCTTCACCACCAGCTCCACCGCCTTCGGGTCGCTCAGCCAGTCGCCGGCCACCATCGTGTCGTGGATGTGTTTGTCGAAATTATCCACCGTCAGGTCGGTCACACTCGACACACCGCCCTGAGCCAGACTCGTGTTCGACTCCTCGAGGCTGGTTTTGCAGATGAGGGCAACTTTTCCGGCATCCGCCACTTTCAGTGCGAAGCTCATGCCGGCAATTCCGCTGCCAATCACCAAAAAGTCATATTTTTTTTGCATTTTGGCTTATATAGGTTAAATTCTTTGATGCAAAGATACAATAAATCGACAAAAAAACAAAATAAATTTGGATAATTCGTTCAAAATGCCTAACTTTGCAGCCGAAATGACACCGATTGGCTCCGAAAAGTCCTTTTTTTTGTCATTTCCCATCGCTCATAACTGTTTATCACAGAACAAATAGAAAATATCTTATAATGGCTTTACAATGTGGTATCGTCGGACTGCCCAATGTGGGCAAATCGACGCTTTTCAATTGCCTGTCGTCCGCCAAGGCGCAGGCCGCTAATTTCCCCTTCTGCACCATCGAACCCAACGTGGGTGTCATCACCGTGCCCGACGAACGGCTCAACCGTCTCGCCGAGTTGGTTCATCCCGGACGTATCGTGCCCGCCACCGTCGAGATTGTCGATATCGCCGGCCTCGTCAAGGGTGCCTCCAAGGGTGAAGGACTTGGCAATAAATTCCTCGCCAACATCCGAGAGACCGATGCCATCATCCACGTGCTCCGTTGTTTCGACGACGACAATGTCACCCATGTGGACGGCTCGGTCAACCCCGTACGCGACAAGGAGATTATCGACACTGAACTCCAGCTCAAGGACCTCGAGACCATCGAGCAGCGTCTGCCCCGTCTCCAAAAGACCGCTTCTGCCGGCGACAAACTCGCCAAGGTACAGGTCGCGCTCATGGAACGCATCAAGGCCGCCCTCGAACAGGGCAAGTCCGCCCGTACCGTGCCCCCGCAGAACGAAGAAGAGGAAGCTGTCCTCCACGACCTCTTCCTCCTCACCTCCAAGCCCATCCTCTACGTCTGCAACGTCGATGAAGCCTCTGCCGTCAACGGCAACCACTACGTCGAGGAGGTACGTCGCGCTGTGGCCGACGAACAGGCCGAAGTCCTCGTCCTCGCTGCCAAGATAGAGTCCGAAATTGCAGAACTCGACACTTGGGAGGAACGTCAGATGTTCCTCGATGAGATTGGACTCAAGGAATCCGGCGTCACCCGCCTCATCCAGGCTGCCTACCGTCTCCTCAACCTCCAGACCTACATCACGGCCGGCGAGATGGAAGTCAAAGCATGGACTTTCCGTCGCGGCATGAAGGCTCCCCAGTGTGCCGGCATCATCCACACCGACTTCGAGAAGGGATTCATCCGCGCCGAGGTCATCAAGTATGAGGACTACATCCAGTACGGCTCCGAAGCTGCTGTCAAGGAAGCCGGCCGTCTCGGCATCGAGGGCAAAGACTACATCGTCCAGGACGGAGACATCATGCATTTCCGTTTCAACGTCTGATTCCACCCGCTTATCCCGAAACAATCATTGGAGATTCAGGGATAAAGTAAGGGGCGCATAACAGAACATCAATCGACACCGAGATTATCTTTTTAACACGAATGACCATGAATGTTCACGAATGGTCATGAATAAATATTTAATGATAATTCGTGGACATTATATCTTTGCGGTAGCAAATATACGTTTTAAGCACGTCAAACTCAGATTTACACCTTCCGAAACGTACAAATCGTTACGCGAAGTTCGGGAATCGGTTTGCACGTTTACAAATCGTTGCGCGAAGTTCGGGAATCGATTTGCACGCTTGCAAATGCTTACGCGAAGTTCGGGAATCGATTTGCACGCTTGCAAATCGTTACGCGAAGTTCGGGAATCGATTTGCACGCTTGCAAATGCTTACGCGAAGTTCGGGAATCGATTTGCACGTTTGCAAATCGTTACGCGAAGTTCGGGAATCGATTTGCACACTTGCAAATGCTTACGCGAAGTTCGGGAATCGGTTTGTCCCTAAAGGGGCAGTTTTTACACAGAATTTTGCCGGTGAGCCAATATAGCACAGGGGCTCGCCCCTGTGCTAAGGTATTTTGCCCCTGCAGGTCAGCCTCTCCTCTTTGCTCCCTTTCCTTTGGGTCGGGCAGACTTTTCCCCGAGCAGTCCGCGAGGACAGCCCGGGGAGATTGTTTGCGTATTGTTTATTACCCATTAATATTCCATAAATTCAATTTATGAGAAATTCGTGTTCATGCGTGGCAATTCGTGTTGGAAAAAAGAAAACGCCGGGACATCGCTGTTCATCACTCATCTCCAGCATCAGCCTCCGGGGGCCGTCCGTCATTCGTAACGGATGGCCTCGATGGGATCGAGGGAGGCGGCTTTGCGGGCGGGGAAGTAGCCGAAGAGTACACCGATGAAGGTGCAAATCACGAAGCTGACAATGATGCTCCATGCGGGCACGGAGGTGGGCAGGCTGAAGAATGTGTTGGCTCCCCACGACAGGAGGAATCCGAGTCCGATGCCCAACAGTCCTCCGGTGATGGATATGAAAATGGACTCGATGAGGAACTGGGCGGAGATGTCGATGCCCCGCGCTCCCACCGACATGCGGAGGCCGATTTCCTTGGTGCGTTCGGTGACGGACACCAGCATGATGTTCATGATGCCGATGCCGGCCACAAGGAGGGAGAATGCAGCGGCCACAACAAGGATGATGGTGATGGAATCCATCGTGGAAGACATGGTCTCCATCATTTCCTGCTGGGAACGGATGGTGAAATTGTCATCATCGCCGTCCTTGAGTTTGTGGTTGCGGCGCAGGATGGTCGTAAGCTCCTCGATGGCCTCGTCGGTCATCTCCTCGGTGATGGCCGAGCAGTTGATGGTCGAGATATAGGTCTGGGCCAGAATACGTTTCATGACCGAGGTGTAGGGCATGAGGATAAGGTTGTCCTGGTCCATGCCGAAGGAGTTGTAGCCCTTGGATTTGAGCACGCCGATGATGCGGATGGGATAACTCTTGAAACGTATGGTTTTGCCCACCACATCGCCTCCGTCGGGAAAGAGTTCATCGACGACGGTCTGTCCTACGAGGGCGACTTTGGCGGCCGAATTGATGTCGGCTTCGGTGAAGGAGACACCATCGGAGAGTTCCCACTGTTTGATGTCCAGATACTCGGGCGCAACGCCATAGACGGAGGTGTTGGTGTTGTTGGAACCGTAAATGACCTGTCCGGAGGAAGTGACTTCGGGCGAGACGTAGGTCACATACTGTGTCTCGTTCTTGATGGCCTCATAGTCGTCCATCTTGAGGGTTTGCATGGCGGAGGGATCCTGACGCACGCCGCCCCGCATATCGGCACCGGGACGTATCATGATGATGTTGGTTCCCATCTGCGAGATGTTTTTGCGCACGCTTTCTTTGGAGCCCTGTCCTATGGCCATCATCACAATGACGGCAGCCACGCCGATGATGATGCCCAGCATGGAGAGGAAGGAGCGGAACTTATTGTTGGCCAAGGCCTTGATAGCGACCTTGATGAGATTGATGAAATTCATAGGGAAAACAAAATATCAATCGTTCGGAACAGGAATCTTGGATAGTGCCTCGGCAGCATCGAGGATGTTGTCGTTCTGCTTGTCTTCCTTGATTTGACCGTCGCGCAGGAAGATGTTGCGGGAGCTGTACTGAGCGATTTCGGGATTGTGGGTCACGAAAATGATGGTGTGGCCCTCATTGTAAAGTTTCTGGAAAAGGACGAGCATCTCGAACGACGTGCGTGTGTCGAGGTTGCCCGTAGCCTCATCGGCCAAGATGATGGTGGGGTCGTTGACGAGAGCACGGGCGATGGCCACGCGTTGCATCTGACCGCCGGACATCTGGTTGGACTTGTGGTAGAGGCGATCGCCCAAGCCAACGGCCTGGAGAGCCCGAACGGCACGTTCACGGCGCTCGGAAGTCCTGACCTTGGAATTGTACATCAAGGGCAGTTCGACATTCTCGACAGCAGTGGTCTTGGCCAACAAGTTATAGTTCTGGAAGATGAACCCTATCTTGCGGTTACGCAGTTTGGCGCGCTGGTTCTTGCCCATTTTCCTGACGGGCACGCCATCGAGCAGATATTCGCCCGAGGTGGGAGTGTCGAGACACCCGAGCTGATTGAGGAGGGTCGATTTGCCGGAGCCGGAGGTTCCCTGAATGGTCACAAACTCGCCCTCATAGATTTTGAACGATACCCCGCGGAGTGCATGCACCACCTCGTCGCCCACGTGGAAGTCGCGACGCACGTCCCGGAGTTCGATGACTACATGATCTTTCTTCATACGGTCAAAGGTTAAAGGGGAAAGGACAAAGGCTCACTTGGAGCCGCTCTTCTTGTTGTTGTTGCGCGGACCGGGCATGAAGGGATTGGAGTCGGTGGTCTCTTCCTGGGTAGTATTACCCTGATTGACAACAGCCTCATTGATGGCCACAAAGCCTTCGGACACGCCGGAGAGGATTTGGGTGGTCACGCCATTGGAAGCACCGACTTCGACAGGCCAGGCCTTGAAGGTGTTGCCTTCCTTGCTCCAAAGTTTGTGCTTGGCACCGGGAGCGTCCTCGATGACATCGCCCTCGCCAATGGTGGTCTGCTTGGGTTCCCAGCGCAGGGCTTTGGCCGAAACACATAGCGTGTTGTTGAGTTCGAGCGTATAGATGGTAACCGAAGCCGTGAGGCCGGGTTTGAGTTTGAGGTCGGGATTGGGAGCCGAGATAACCACCTCGTAAGTGACAACGTTGCTCGATGTGGTGGCTTCCTGACGCACTTGGGTGACCGTTCCCTCGAAGGAATCGTTGGGATAGGCATCGACGGTGAAGGTGACACGCTGACCCTTGACAACGCCTCCGATGTCGGCCTCATCGACATCGGCAATGACGCGCATGTCCGTGAGGTCCTGGGCAATGGTGAAAAGGGTAGGCGTGGTCATAGATGAGGCTACGGTCTGGCCTTCTTCGACCTCACGCGAGAGCACTACGCCGTCGATGGGAGACGTGATAGTAGCATACCCGAGGTTGGTCTGCGCCGTCGAGACTTGCAGTTTGGAGCTCTCGTAGGTGTTGAGAGCCTTTTCGTAGCTGAGGCGAGCGCTTTCGTATTCGTCGTCGGAGATCCACTGTTTGTCGTGGAGGTCGCTCATGCGCTCGTAGTTCTTCTTCTGATACTCGTAATCGCTGCGAGCCGAGGCGAGATTACGCTGAGCCGAGGTGAGCGTATTGGAGAGGGTAGTACGGTCGAGTTCGGCGATGACCTGCCCTTTCTTGACCACATCGTTGTAATCGACGTAGATGTGGGAGATAAGTCCGGAGACTTGGGTGCCGACGGTGACGGAGGTGACAGGTTCTACGGTACCTGTGGCGGTGACGGAGGTGGTGATTTCGCCCTTTTGGACGGTTTCGGTGTTATAGGCCACCTGATAGGAGCGGTTGCCGCAGGAGGCGAGAAGCAGGGCGGCAGCGCCGATGAATAAAGGGAGAGATTTCATATTGATTATTTCGTTATTTCGTTATTTCGATATTACGATAGGTTGATGTCGGAGGCTCATTGCTTTCCTGTATAGAAATCCAGGAGGCGGAGGTTGAGGAGCGCGGTATATTTCGACTGGAGCGTTTCCTGCTTGGCCTGGAGATATTTGTTCTTTTCGGTCAGGAGGTCGATGATGCTTTCGAGGCCCACGTTGAATCGGCCCTCCATGAGTTCGAAGCTCTCACGTGCGGCGGCTTCAGAGGTGACGGCACTCTGGTAGCGGGACTGGGCCGACTGGATGTCGAGATGAAGGTCGGCTATCGTGTTGTTGAGCTGCAAGCGGGTGTCGGCCAGATTCAGTTCGGCATTGGCTACGTTGTAGCGTGCCTTCGAGACGGAAGCTTTGGTCTTGTAGCCGTCCCAAATGGGAACGCTGAGCGAGAGGCCTATCGTCTCGTGCAGGTGGTCCTTGACTTGCTGGGTGAAATCGCCGGAATAGGTGTTGCCGTTGCTGGTGGTGACGCTTCCGTTGAGCGAGAGCGTGGGATAATAACTGCCTGCGGCTATCTTGGCCTGCATCTCGGCCACCTGGACATTCACCTCGGCTGCTTTGACATCGGGGAGATTGGCGAGCGCTTGTGCCTGGGCATCTTCGACAGAAGGTATGAGCTCCATCACGTCGGACGTGCCGTAGGTGGCGTAGTCTATTGCGAAATCATCGGAGGTGCCGAGCTGGAGCAGCTGTTTGAGGGCCAGAATGTCGGCCGCCTCTGTGTTGCGTGCATTGACGAGGGAATACTGATTCTGCTGATACTGGCTCTCCATCTGAGCCACATCGACTTTGGAGCCTTTGCCCACCTTGAGGAGTTCCTGAGTGCGGGTGAGTTCTTTTTCGGCCACTTTCACGATTTCCTCGTTGGTGGCTACGGCCTCGTGGGCGTAGAGAATCTGATAGTAAGCCCGGATGATTTGCTGTTCGATGCTGTTGGCCGTCTTTTCGGCATTGAGCACATCGGCTTCGTGGCTGAGACGGCTGCTCTTGACGGTACGCCAGTTGGCACCTCCGTTAAAGAGTGTTACGTTGGCATTGATGCCGTAGGAACCAGTGTAAGTGGGATTTTTGGCACCTGTAGTATTGGTGGCTACGTCCTGGCTTTCCACTTTCTGGAAGCCCAACTGCTGGCTCGTCGAGAACGAGAGCGTAGGGAAAAGGGCGGCCTTGCTCTGCGTGACATCGACTTCGGAACTGAGAGCCGAGAGCTGGGCCTGCTTGACTGAAATGTTGTTCTCGCGGGCATAGGCAATGCAGTCGTCGAGACTCCAAGCCTTCTCTTCCTGTGCGAATGCGGGGATGACCGCAAAGGATGCCAGCAGAACGGATACAATCTTATTCATTTTTATTATAGCATTTATTGAAATTACGTTTTTTAGACTGGAAACGACGTGATGGTTTAGGGGCAGAAGGATATGTTTTAATCTTTTTTTAAGGCAGTTTCAACGAACAGGGATTTTTTCTCAACGAATTTGGAAAAATCACTCCGGGACGGTGAGTGTCAGCGACTCCAATCCCGGGAGCGGAGTCTGATTTCCCACAGGGAGCAGACGCATGCGGTAAAGTCCCGCCTTCGGGAAGGAGAGTGTGAGGCGGGAAACGAGAAACTCTTTCTCGTAGAACGATCCCCAACTGCGGCCGTCCCATCGGAAATGCTCATCCGTGAGAGGAGCTACGACGTCCTGATTGAGCAGGGTGGCCACGGGTCGTCCCAACGAATCGAGATATTCCACCGCAAACTGCAGACGGAGAGAGGTGTAGGGAAACTCGTTGGTATGGCGCACGCCGAGTTTCAGGGAGTAAGGCGTATGGGCTGCCACCGTCCGGGTGTAGGTGGGACTTTCTACGACCTCAACGGGGAAGAAGAGCGTGTCTCCGAGATCCCATCCGCCGGTGTTCACTTGGGCTGACTCGCAGTAGCGAGTATTCATCACACACGACACGAGCCCCGGGAGCATGCAGAGGCACACTCCCGCGGCACGAAGTATATGGCGGAAACTGTTCATTCTTTCTCGCGGATGGCGGACGGCGCTTCGGAAACGGATTCCTCACGCTGACCGATATTTGCATTCTTGGGAGCGGAATTGTGTCCGTTATGGACATTGTGGCGGTCGTGACGGTCTCGGTGATTGTCGCGCTGGGATTTCTTCTTCTTTTTGTGACGGTCGAAACGCGTGAGGGCTTCGTCGCCCACACCGTCGGTGAACTGAGGCATCTCCTGTTCGCCGTCTTCGAGGCTTAATTTCTCGGGCTTCTGACCTCGTTTGTTCATATTGTAGATTTCCCAAGCCCGTCCTGCGGAAATGGTGACCGTGTTGAACGGACCTTCCTTCGAAGTCGAGTAAGTGACCGTCTTGGCCAGAATATCGCTCTTGAAGACGTAATAATCCTGCTCCCGGGTCTGGAGGACGATGTCCTTGCCGGGCAAATCCTTGGACGCCTCCATATAGCAGTCCACCTCGTAGTTGAGACAACACTTGAGCTTGGCGCACTGGCCTGCGAGCTTCTGGGGATTGAGACTGAGATCCTGGAATCGGGCAGCCGCCGTTCCCACGCTTTGGAAACGGGTCATCCACTTGGCGCAGCAGAGTTCGCGTCCGCAGGAACCGATGTCGCCGATACGGCCGGCCTCTTGGCGGGCACCGATTTGCTTCATCTCTATCTTCACCTTGAAGACATCGGCGAGCACCTTGATGAGCTGTCGGAAATCGACACGTCCGTCGGCAATGTAGTAGAAGATGGCTTTGTTGCCGTCGCCCTGATATTCCACATCGCCGATTTTCATCTCGAGATGCAAATCCTCGGCAATCTGGCGCGAACGCAGCATCGTGTCGTGCTCCTTCGACTTGGCCTCGCGATACCGTTCCATATCGTAGGGCCGGGCCAGACGAAAGACGTGTTTGGTGGCGTTGGGGTCATCGAAATGATAGTTCGACTTCTTCATCTGGAGATGGACCAGATAACCCGTGAGCGTCACCTCGCCGATGTCGTGTCCGGGAGTGCCCTCGACGGCCACAATGTCGCCCTTGTGGAGCTCCAAATGCTGGTCGTTGAGGTAGTACCCCTTGCGCGTATTCTTGAATTGAACTTCCACATAGTCGCAGTCGGGCACGGTCTCGGGCGCATCGTGCATCCAGTCGAAGACCATGAGCGGTTTGTTCTGGCGGCACGCGTGACACAGACTGTGCGGATTGTCTCCGTCGGGAATCACCGGTCCTTCGGCCTCCGCAGGGGAGACGGCGGGTTCCGGCGCTTCGGGCACAGCATCGACGACAGCGGGTTCAATATCGGCTTTCAGTTCTTCCATTATTTAGCGTAGCTGACAGCGCGGGTTTCGCGGATAACGGTAATCTTGACCTGTCCGGGATAGGTCATTTCCTTTTGAATCTTGGTGGCTATTTCGGTCGAGAGTTTCTCGGCAGCGGCATCATCCACCTTGTCGGCTCCCACAATCACGCGCAACTCGCGGCCGGCCTGGATGGCGTAGGTCTTGACCACGCCGGGATAGCTCTGTCCGAGCTTCTCGAGGTCGTTGAGGCGTTTGATGTAGGCTTCCACAATCTCGCGACGGGCACCGGGACGGGCACCCGAGATGGCATCGCAAATCTGAACGATGGGGGCGATGAGCGTGTTCATCTCGCACTCGTCGTGGTGGGCCGCAATGGCGTTGCAGATGTCCGGCTTCTCCTTGTACTCCTCGGCCAGTTTAGCTCCCAGCAAGGCGTGGGGCAATTCGGGCTCGTCGTCCGGCACCTTGCCGATATCGTGGAGCAAGCCTGCGCGGCGTGCTTTCTTGACATTGAGACCCAGCTCAGCGGCCATGATGGCACAGAGATTGGCTGTCTCGCGGGCATGCTGCAGGAGGTTCTGGCCGTAGGACGAACGATATTTCATCTTGCCTATCATGCGAATCAGTTCGGGATGCAGGCCGTGAACGCCCATATCGATGGCGGTACGTTTGCCTGTCTCGATGATTTCCTCTTCGAGCTGCTTGCGCACCTTGGCCACCACTTCCTCGATGCGGGCGGGATGGATGCGTCCGTCGAGCACGAGCTGGTGGAGAGCCAAGCGAGCCACTTCGCGGCGCACGGGGTCAAAGCAGGAGAGAACGATGGCCTCGGGCGTGTCGTCCACGATGATTTCCACGCCTGTGGCGGCTTCGAGAGCGCGGATGTTGCGACCCTCGCGTCCGATGATGCGTCCTTTCACCTCGTCGTTCTCAATGTGGAAGACGGTGACCGCGTTTTCGACGGCCGTTTCGGAAGCCACACGCTGGATAGTCTTGATGACGATGGATTTGGCCTCCTTGTTGGCGGTGAGACGAGCCTCATCCAAGATTTCGTTGATGTAACTTGCCGCCTCGGTCTTTGCCTCGTCCTTGAGTCCTTCGATGAGCTTGGTCTTGGCATCTTCTGCACTCAATCCAGCCAGCTGTTCGAGCATCTGACGGCCTTCCTGCTGCAGCTTTTCGGCTTCCCGGCGGCTCTGTTCCACGATTTCGAGCTGCTTGCCCAGATTCTCGCGCTGACGGTCGTTGTCGGCGATGCGGCGGTCGAGCTCCGTCTGTTTCTGCTGCACGGTCTGCTGTTGCTGGCGGATGCGCTGTTCGTTCTGCTGAATCTTCTGATTGCGCTGCGTAGCCTGACGGTCGAAATCGGTCTGCATCTTGTTGATGCGTTCTTTGGCTTCCAGCAGTCGCTGTTCTTTGAGCACATTGGCCGATTTCCGGGCTTCCTCGAGGGTATTGTTGTAGGTCTTGCCCAATACCCAATTCCAGATGGCAAACACCACAGCTCCTCCGATGAGAACGCCTGCAATGCCTGCTATCACTATCCATGTTACATTGATATTCATGTAATGCAAAATTTTAATAGTAAAGGTTTATGTAAAACAATTTAGGGGTTACGGAAGAAGATTCAGGCCGGAAGTGTGAGGTATCTGTCGAAAAAGGAATATTCATTGACCGAGGAAAGCGTCCAACTCGCCGATGATGCTGTCGAGTTCCTGTCCTGCAGCTTCGGCATTGCTGTTCCCGTTGAGTTCAATGTAGCGTTTGGCTACATCAATGGCCGCCATGGAGAGGAAAAACTCGCTCTTCAAATTGGCACCGCGATACTTCTTGGCGTATGTCTCGAACCTCTCGCGAAGCATACGGGCTGCTTCACGCGTGGTATGCTCCTCGTCAGCTTTGACGTAGAGAGGCATTTCGGGCCCACCCACTGAGACACGGATGCGAACTGTTTCGTCGGCCATTGTCGGGTATTATACTTTTTATCAGAGGTCGCAGAGGCTCAGCGGCGATGTTCCAGCTTAGCGATACAACCGTCAATCAAATTCACCATCTCGAGATACTGCTTCCTGAGTGCATCGATGTCGGCATTGCTGCCTGTCATCAGGGAGGCACTCGCCTGCAGACTCTTGTATTTTTCGTTGAGTTCCCGATGCTCGGCTTCGAGTTCGCTGACCTTGTTTCTTTCGAGGTCGAGCTGTCGGCTGAGCTCTTCAACCTGATGTTCGGCCTCCAGACAGCGTTGCTGAAGTCTTGCAATCAAATTGCGCAAATCTCCGAGTTTTGTTTTGAAATCTACACTCATCGTATGCTTAACTCATCAAAAAATCTGAACAAAGATAGCACAAATTTTTCAAAAAACGATACTTTTGTGCCGTTTTTTTTCATTTTGGGCACATTTTTATGCATTTTAGTACAAAAATGCACATTTTTTGCCCTCTAAAAATGCATTTCTTTCCATGCTTCGGCTGCATTTTCGAGTTGCGAATACCAACCTTCGCCGAACTTGCGCACCAGCGCGGTACGCAGACACTGATAGACCTTCATGTCGAGCTTGCGTCCCAACTTGCGGGCGCAACCGCACATCTTGTCCTGGCGGTCGTAATTGACGGCTATATAGTCGCCTATCTTTTTGAGGCGCACGGGATAAAGGTGACACGAAACGGGTTTCATCCAATGGAACCTTCCCTCGCGCCACGCCTTTTCGATGGCACAATGGCACATGCCGCCCGGCGCCCAGGCGCAGAACACACAGTCCCTTCCCCCGACCACCGAAGTCACTGCGTCGCCCGCTTTGTCTTTGAACCATGGACCTTGTTCGCGGATGACGGCTTGGGCTCGGGGTGTGAGGTCGTCCCACACCACTGCAACGGCTTCCTCCAGCAGCGGCAATTCGTCCCCATCGAGGGGAGCTCCGCTTTCCCCGTCCGAGAAACAGCAGGCACCCTTGCACTGGTCGAGGTCACAGCAGAAAGCTTCGTCGAGCAGGTCTTCGCTCACCAATGTATCGTTTATATGTATCAATGTTCTGAAAAATATAACGGATTTTACTTCATTTTGAGCGACAAAGATAGCACATTTTAGGCAAATAAACAACTTTTTTGCATAAAAATGCCTTCTGTCTCGCGGAAATTGCGTATATTTGCACCCGACAAAACGAAATTTGCAGGATGGAAAGTGCTGTTTTCGACCTCCCGGCAGATGTCCACACCCATCGCATCGGCAACGCCGACGCCATCTACAACGCACCGACTGCGGAGGCTCTGAGACTGTGTGCGCTCCGGGGAAACCGTCAGCCCTATTCCCTCTCCCTCCACCCCTGGGATCTCCGTCAGGATGCTGCCGAAAGGGTTGAGGGACTGCAGGAGTTCCTCGATGCCGTGCCCGTCTGCACACGCGACCCGCTGATGACGGCTTTCGGCGAATGCGGACTCGACCCCCGGTGCCCGTTACCCATCGGTACCCAACAGGCGGTGTTCGAAACGGTGCTCGATGCCGCCCGGCACTACAACCGTCCCGTCATCGTCCACTGTGTGCGTCTCTGGGACGCGATGATGCAGAGTGTGACGAGAGTGTGGGGAAGCCGCCAGGCAACCGAAGCCCGGGAAAACGGATGTCCCATCCTCATCCACGGATTCCGCAAAGGACCGCAGCTGGCCCGCCAACTGGTCGCAAGGGGCTATTGGATTTCGTTCGGCGAACGCTTCCGTCCAGAAACGCTGAATGCCGTTCCTGCTGCGGTGCGATTTGTCGAGACCGACGAGTCGTCCCTTTCAATTGAAGATATCAAAGCATTACAAGACAAATGTATTTCACCGACTTAGACCTCGACGAGAATGTACTCCGGGCGCTCGAGTACATGCACTATGGAGAATGTACTCCCGTGCAGGAGAAGGCCATCCCTCCCATTCTGGAAGGCGATGACCTCATTGCAGTTGCCCAAACAGGCACCGGCAAGACGGCCGCCTATCTGCTGCCCATTCTCAGCAACCTCAACCGCTACCGTTATCCCGAACATGCCATCAACTGCGTCATCGTGGCTCCTACGCGTGAACTGGCTCAGCAAATCGACGAACAGATGCAGGGGTTCTCCTATTTCGTCGATGCCTCTTCGCTGGTGGTTTACGGCGGCGGCGAAGGCAACGACTTCGACCTCCAAAAGCGAGGCTTGGTCGAGGGAGCCGATGTGGTGATAGCCACTCCCGGACGCTTGCTGTCGCACCTCAACCTCGGATATGTCGATCTCTCCCAAGTAAGTTATTTCGTGCTCGACGAAGCCGACAGAATGCTCGACATGGGATTTTACGACGACATTATGACCATCGCCAAACAATTGCCGGACGACTGTCAGAAGGTGCTCTTTTCGGCCACAATGCCCCAGAAAACGCAGCATCTCGCCGAGTCGATTATGTACAAGCCGACCATCGTCAAAATCGCAGTTTCCAAACCGGCCGACAAGATTCGCCAGAAGGTCTGTCTCTGCTATGAGCCCCAGAAGACCCCGATGGTCATCCGCGTCCTGCGCGAGTTCTTCGGAGGCGACCCCGACCGCTTCGTAGCTGCCGAGCGGTTGGCCAATCCCGAGATGCGTGCCGTCATCTTTGTGTCCAAGAAAATGAACGTCCACGGGGTGACCCGCGACCTCAGGCGCAAGGGTTTCAATGTCGATGAGATGCACTCCGACCTCGAACAGAAAGACCGCGAGGAGGTGATGAACGCATTCAAATCGGGACGCACCAATGTGCTTGTCGCCACAGACATCGTCTCGCGCGGCATCGACATCTCGGGCATCCAGCTGGTCATCAACTTCGACATGCCCCACGACAACGAGGATTACGTTCACCGAGTGGGACGCACTGCCCGCGCCGACAATGACGGCGAGAGTGTCACCTTTGTCACCCTGGGCGACCGCCGCGAGGTGCAGAAATTCAACGCCCTCGAAAGGTTCCTCGGGAAGAGCCTCGAACGTATTCCCGTACCCGAATCCTTGGGCGCTGTCTCCGAAGAAGAGATTTCCCAAGCCTTCCACCGCGCCGGCGGAGACAAACGCCACGACAAGGGATCTCATGCCCACAGAGCTCCCCGCGACAACCGGAAACCCGACACCCGCTCGAAGCATCGGGGCAGTCATCCGCGAAAAACTCCCGACCAAAATCCCAAGTAAGGCAATAAAATCCGCGCCCCTGCGTTATATTGTCAAAACTGTTTTCCGACGTGTGGAGCCAATGGTATAAACTCAAACCCACTCTTACGTGGCTGTTCCTGATCGCAGCAGGTCTGATGATCGGGGGCTTCCTGTGGTTTGCCAACGGAACCGTACAGCAGCTCGACCAGTTCTCTTCCCAGACCGCCGAACGTCTCGAACAGGAGGAACGGGCCAAGATGCAAATATGGGCAGAAGCCTATCGACAACTCAACCGCAGCGAGGCCGATGCCGACATCTCTCTTGAGCTGAAGATTATTCAGGCCAACACCACCATTCCCGTCTTCTACACCGATGTGGACGGCTCACTCCTGGGCAGCAACAACATCGAGATACCCGCCGACACAGCCGCCTTCCTTGCCGCCAAAATCCCCGAGCTGAAGGGGCGCGGCAATTTCATCGAAATCAATATCACGCCCGAGGATGTCCAATATCTCTACTACGACGAGTCGAACCTCCTGCGCGAACTCTATGCCCGCGAGGCGAGCATCGTGCAGCGTGTGCGCTGGTTTCCGTGGATACAGATTGTGGTCATCGTCATCTTCGTACTTCTCTTCTTCTACGTCTTCGCCTCGCGCAAACGGTTTGAACAGAACCGAGTCTGGGTAGGTCTCAGCAAGGAGACAGCCCACCAGCTGGGCACCCCCATTTCATCGCTCATGGCCTGGATGGATTATCTCCGGTCATCGGGTACCGACGAAACGATAGTCGAAGAGATGGACAAGGACGTGCAGCGTCTCCACGTTGTGGCCGAACGATTCTCCAAAATCGGGTCCGAGCCCCGCATGGAAGACACCGACCTTGTGCCCGTGGTTCGTAGCGCGGCCCTATACATGCAGAAACGCGCCCCCAAACACATCACCATCGATGCCGTCCTGCCCGAAGGACAGGTGATGCGTCCGCTGTCGGCTCCCCTTTTCTCGTGGGTCATCGAGAACCTCTGCCGCAATGCCATCGACGCGATGCGCGACGGTCGCGGTTATATCCGAATCACCCTCGACCGCACACCGTCCGGACGGGCTTTCATCGAGGTCGAAGACAACGGAAAAGGCATCCCCAAGAACCGGCAGAAGGACGTTTTCCGGGCCGGCTACACCACCAAGAGCCGCGGATGGGGCTTGGGACTCACGCTCGTCAAGCGCATCGTGGAAGAATACCATCACGGCAAAATTTACGTCAAGTCCTCTCAAGTAGGAATGGGCTCAACATTCCGTATTGAAGTGTGAAATTTAATGGGTCAACATTGCAAAATCACTTGTTTTGAAGATTTTAATGCAATTTTATGCACCAAAAGTTTGGTGGAATGAAAAATTTTTGCTATCTTTGCAGCCGATTTAGCGCATTTTTAGCCGAATATGGGAAAATTTGACGCATATAACATTCCGCTCAAGACCCTTCCGTTGGGAACGAGCGAATTTGAATTTCACCTCGACAACGCGTTCTTCGCGCTCATCGGAGAGGAGGAGATTCAGAAGGGCGACCTCAAAGCCGTCGTCACGGTGAACAAGAACGACAAAGAGTCGGCACTCCGTTTCACCATTGACGGTAAGGTTGTGGTCATTTGCGACCGCTGCCTCGAAGAGATGCAACAGCCCATAACGACATCCGCCGACCTCATCGTCCGCTTCGGCAAGGAGTTCAGCGACGACGGCGACAATATCGTCATTGTGCCCGAAGATCCCGGAGCCATCAACGTCTCCTGGTTCCTCTACGAATTCACCGTTTTGGCTATCCCTGTCAAGCACGTCCATCCTTATGGATTCTGCAACAAGGAAATGACGTCCAAACTCTCGCAGCACCTCGTGGAGGATGCGCCCGACGAGGACACCTCCTTCGGAGACGACGGCATGTCCGACCCCCGATGGAATGCGCTTAGGAATCTTCGCGACGGGGATTCCGACGAGTAAGTACTCTCGGGGCAAACACTGCCCGCGCGTACATTATTATATATAGAAAGAATTAATTAAAAAATATTTCAAAATGGCACATCCTAAAAGAAGACAATCAAACACGCGTACCGCCAAGCGTCGTACGCATGACAAGGCAGTCGTTCCTGCCATCGTAGTATGTCCCAACTGCGGAAGTTGGCATCTTTCCCACACAGTATGCCCCGAATGTGGCTACTATCGCGGAAAGCTCGCTATCGAAAAGGAGGCAGCCCTCTGAGAACAGCTAAACGGTTTCCCTTGCGGAAGCCGTTTTTCTTTTGTTCATTTTTGCCCGAAAGCATAAAATCTGTTAATACCGACCACAAAAGCAACCGGAACGTCCGAGAGAATCCCTAACGAATGTTAATAAATCACTCCGCCGTTGGGGATTTGCTTTTTTTTGTCTATCTTTGTGAACCCATTTACGATTCAAAACATTAAAATTCTATAAATAATGAAAGCTGCTATCACCGGTCTGACGCATTATCTGCCCGATTATGTGCTCACCAACGACGAACTCTCCCAAATGGTTGACACCAACGATGAGTGGATTACCACCCGAGTCGGCATCAAGGAACGCCACATCCTCAAAGATCCCCACGCAGGCAGTTCCGCCCTCGCCATCCCGGCCGTGAAGGAACTTCTCGAGAAGACGGGCACCCGGCCCGAAGAGGTCGATTGTTTCATCTGCGCCTCTTCTGCCCCCGACTACCGCTGGCCTTCCACCGCCGCTATCATCTGCGATGCCTGCGACATCCGCCATGCGATGGCATACGATATCCAGGCCGCCTGTTCGGGCTTCCTCTTCAACCTCAATCAGGCCCGCGCTTTCATCGAAGCCGGTCTCTATAAGAAAATCATCATCTGTCAGGCCGAGAAGTGCTCCTCTTTCGTCGATTATACCGACCGTTCCACCTGTCCCCTCTTCGGCGACGGCGGCGCAGCCGCTTTGGTCGAGCCCACCGACGACGATTCTCTCGGCGTGCAGGATGCTGTGCTCTACACCAACGGTGCCGGCAACGAGCACCTCATCCTCAAGGCCGGCGGCTCTGTCAATGTCCCCTCCCACCAGACTGTGGACGACAAGTGGAGCTACATCTATCAGGACGGACGCTACGTCTTCAAAAATGCCGTCACCATGATGACCCAGACTGCCGGCGAAATCATGCAGAAGAACAACCTCACCCTCGAGGACATCGACTGGGTGTGCACCCATCAGGCCAACAAACGCATCATCGACGCAGTACGCCAGTACGTGGGCGTGTCGGAGGAGAAAGTCATCTGCAACATCGAGAAGGTAGGCAACACCTCTTCCGCCTCCATCCCCATTGCGCTCCATACGGCCGCTCAGGAAGGCAAACTCCACAAGGGCGACACGATTCTGCTCGCCGCCTTCGGCTCCGGCTTCACCTACGGCTCCATGATTCTCAAGTGGGCCGACTGCGTCATCTGAAACTTCATACTTCGTGCACAAGTCCGGTTTCGTCAATATCGTCGGCAACCCCAATGTGGGCAAATCGACACTCATGAACTCGCTGGTGGGTGAGCGCATTTCGATTATCACATCGAAGGCGCAGACCACCCGCCATCGCATCATGGGCATCGTCAATACGCCCGACATGCAGATTGTCTATTCCGACACACCCGGTGTACTCAAACCCAACTACAAACTCCAAGAGTCGATGCTGGCATTCTCCCAAAGTGCCCTCACCGACGCCGACATCCTGCTCTACGTGACCGATACGGTCGAGACGTGGGACAAGAACAGCGACTTCGTGGCCAGTGTTTCCCGTATGGAGACACCCGTCATTGTGGTCATTAACAAGATGGACCTCCTCTCCTCCCAGCAGGAACTCGAGGAACTGGTCTCCCTGTGGCACGAACGTCTGCCCCGCGCCGAGATTGTGCCCATCTGCGCCCTCCGCAAGATTAACACCGACTTGCTTGTAAAACGCATCGGCGAATTGCTGCCCGAGTGTCCCCCCTATTTCGACAAGGACGCTCTCACCGACAGGCCTGCCCGTTTCTTCGTCACCGAAATCATTCGCGAAAAAATCCTCCTCACCTACGACAAGGAAATCCCCTACTCCACCGAGGTCGAGGTAGAACTCTTCAAGGAGGAAGAGAAGATAATCAATATCCAGGCCATTATATACGTTGAACGCGACAGCCAGAAGGGAATCATCATCGGAAAGGGCGGCGCAGCCCTCAAGCGCGTCGGAACCCTCGCCCGCAAGGACATCGAAGCCTTCTTCGGCAAAAAGGTCATGCTCCGCTTCTTTGTCAAAGTCGAGAAAGACTGGCGAAACAACCTCCGCGACCTCAACCGCTTCGGATACAATCCGGAATAAGCCAAAAATCCTCAACTGCCACAACAAAAAATCCCCAACTGCCACAATAAAAAATCCTCAACTGCCACAACAAAAAATCCTCAACTGCCACAACGAAAAACCCTCAACTGCCACAATAAAAAATCCTCAACTGCCACAATAAAACACATTTTTTGCCTAAATTACTGATTTTTTCGTCCCCGCCCCTTGTTATTTAAAAAATAATTTGTATCTTTGCACCCGACAATCAATTACTGATGTTTTCTTATGGCAAATGTAGAATATAAAAAACGCATCGCAGACCAATTATTGCGCGAGCAACTCGAAGCCGCGGGGATGGTTTTGATACAAGGCCCGAAATGGTGTGGGAAGACAACGACAGCCGAACAAATCGCCCAAAGTGTTATATATCTGGACAATCCCCTGCAAAAAAAAGCCTATCTCCTCATGGCAGAGAATAATCCTGCTATGCTTTTGGAAGGAGCCACTCCGCGCTTGATGGACGAATGGCAGTTAGCCCCCCAACTTTGGGATGCCGCACGTTTCATTGTTGACAGACGTGCCGGGAAGGGGCATTTCATATTTACAGGTTCTGCGGTTCCCATCGACAACAATATACTCAGCCATACTGGTACGGGACGTTTTGCATGGCTGACGATGAGACCCATGTCTCTGTGGGAATCCGGCGATTCCAATGGCAACGTAAGCCTTGGGGATTTGTTCAACGGACAAGAGGTAGCAGGCATCTCCCCGAACCAAACCCTGGACGAGATAGCATTCTTTCTTTGTCGCGGCGGGTGGCCCGGAGCCTTGGGTCTGAGCAGACCTACGACCCTGAAACTGGCTGAAAACTACGTCACAGCCATTTGTCAGAATGACATATCGCGGGTTGACAATGTTTCGCGCGATGCTGCTTTCACCCGCAGACTGCTCCGCTGCTATGCCCGACATCAAGGTGGACAGGTGCCGACCAGTACCCTCCAAGCCGACCTCTCCGCTACAGATGACAAAACGATGAGCGAGAACACCCTGGCCGCATATCTCTCTGCGCTGAGGAAGATTTTTGTGTTGGAAGATATGCCGGCTTGGAATCCCAGCCTTCGAAGCAAAGCGGCCATCAGGACTTCGGACACCCGCTACTTCATTGACCCCTCAATAGCCACAGCAGCGCTCGGCATCGGTCCGGCCGACCTGATGAATGACCTGAATACATTCGGTCTGATTTTCGAAACAATGGCCGTACGCGACTTGAGGGTTTATGGAGATGCCCTCGGCGGAGATGTGTTCCACTATCGCGACAGCAACGGACTTGAATGCGATGCCGTGCTTCATTTACATAACGGCAACTATGGTCTGATTGAGATAAAGTTAGGAGGCGACACTTTGATTGATGAAGGAGCCAAAAACCTCAAGAGGCTGTCTGACAAGATTGACACAACACGCATGAAGGCACCTTCTTTCCTGATGGTATTGACGGCTGTCGGTGCTTATGCTTACCGCCGGGAAGACGGCGTACTGGTTGTCCCCATCGGCTGCCTGAAAGATTGACCCTACATATCGTCGGGTGTTGAGGGCATCAACGACTCATTTTAGGTTCTTATACAAATTCGTCGCTTGTCGTTATTCCTCCAGAGTAATTTGAAAGGTTGAACGAAGGATGTTGATTTAATAAATGTTAATCGGGAAGAATTGTTTTGCCGTTTCAAAAAAAATCGCTATCTTCGCAGCATGAAAAAATTGACGATGCTGGAAATGAACCGCATTTCCAAGGACGAATTTCACGAGGCGCAGAAAATGCCGCTTGTTGTCGTGCTGGACAATGTGCGGTCACTCAATAATATCGGGTCGGTGTTCCGTACATCGGATGCCTTCCGTGTGGAGGCAATCTGGCTGTGTGGCATCTCGTCGCCCCCTCCATCGCCGGAAATCCACAAGACGGCATTGGGAGCCGAAGAGAGCGTGGCTTGGCGTTACTTCGAAGATACCCACGAGGCGGTGCGCGAACTGCAGGCAAAGGGCTATCGCGTGATGGCCATCGAACAGTGTGAGGGTTCCACCAAGCTGGGAGCAGACTTCCGCCCGGACTTTTCCTGCCCATGGGCCATCGTGATGGGGCACGAAGTGCACGGCGTACAGCAGAGTGTGGTGGATGCCTGTGACGGATGCATCGAGATACCCCAACACGGCACCAAACACTCGATGAACGTAGCCGTCACTACGGGTATTCTCATTTGGGAGTTTGCTAAAAACTACAATTATGGCAAAGAGTGAAGACTTCAAGGACCAACCGCTGATAAGGCAATATCTCGACATGAAGGCGAAGCACCCCGATGCGCTGTTGCTCTACAGGGTGGGCGACTTCTACGAGACATTCTGTGATGACGCGAAGGAGGCACACGACATCCTGGGTATTACCCTCACCTCGCGTGCCGGAGCCCCGTTGGCCGGTTTTCCCTATCACGCCCTCGACACTTACCTCCCCAAACTGGTGCGTGCCGGAAGGCGAGTTGCCATCTGCGAACAACTCGAAGATCCCAAACTGACCAAGAAACTCGTGAAACGCGGCGTGACGGAGCTCATCACGCCCGGCCTGACAATGGGCGACAGTGTGCTCAACGCCCGTGAAAACAACTTCCTGGCCGCCGTCACCTTCGGAAAAGACCGTGCCGGTCTGAGCCTCCTCGACCTCTCGACAGGCGAGTTTCTGGCAGCCGAAGGAGCCTACGACTACATCGACAAACTGGTGAACAACTACGCCCCCAAGGAGATGCTGTACCTGAAGGGCAAACGCGATTTCTACCAGCAGAAGTTCACTTCCACACCCTACTGTTACGAGCTCGACGACTATTATTTCTCCTACGACTCGGCGCTCCATCAGCTCCTGGGCCTCTTCAAGACACAGAGCCTCAAAGGCTTCGGCATCGAAGAACTCCCGCTCGCCATCACGTCGGCAGGCGCTATTCTGCGTTATCTCGATGCCACACAGCACAAGAACATACGCCACATCACCTCCATACGCCGTATAGACAGCGACGGATGGATGCGACTCGACCGTTTCACCATCCGGAGTCTGGAATTGGTACAGCCCATGAACGAGGGCGGACGTTCGCTGCTCTCCATCATCGACGACACCACAACCCCCATGGGCGGACGCATGCTCCATCGCTGGTTGCTCTTCCCGCTCATCCACACCGACAGCATCCGTCAGCGACTGGATATGGTCGATTATTTCTTCCGGGACCCCGTTTGCGCGTCTGCCATACAGGAGGAACTCAAGCAGGTGGGCGATATCGAACGCATCGTGGGCAAAGTGGCTGTGGGCAGAGCCAATCCGAGGGAGATTGTCCAGCTGCGTACCGCCCTGCTGGCCGTCAAGAACATTCAGGATGCATGTCGGGAAGCCGACCTCGAACAGCTGCGCACCCTCGCCTCCCAAATCAATGCCTGCCAGGCTGTGGCCGACAAGATAGGACGCGAGATACAACCCGAACCGCCCATCCAAGTGGGCAAGGGCGACATCATCCGACAAGGCGTGAACGCCGAGTTGGACGAGCTGCGCCAAATCGCCTACTCCGGCAAAGACTACCTGCTGCAACTCCAGCAGAGCCTCTCGGAACAGTATCAGATTCCGTCGCTCAAGGTGGCCTACAATTCGGTGTTCGGCTATTATATCGAGGTGCGCAACACCCATCGCGACAAAGTGCCTCAGGAATGGATTCGAAAGCAGACCCTCGTGGGTGCCGAACGTTACATCACGCAGGAACTCAAGGAATACGAAGAGAAAATCATCGGCGCCGAAGAAAGGATTCAGGTGCTGGAAACCCGGATCTACAACGACCTCATACATTTCCTCGACGACTTCATCCCCCTCATCCAGGTCGATGCACAGATTATGGCCCGTCTCGACTGTCTGCTCAGCAACGCCCGTGTAGCCGCCAAATATCACTATGTGCGTCCCGACGTGGACGACAGCTACGTGATAGACATCCGCTATGGGCGCCATCCCGTCATCGAACGCCAGATGCCCGTGGGCGAAAGCTATGTGGCCAACGATGTGCAACTCGACAACGAGCACCAACAAATCATGATGATAACAGGCCCCAATATGGCAGGCAAGTCGGCCCTGCTGCGCCAGACTGCCCTCATCACCCTCATGGCCCACATCGGGTCGTTTGTGCCCGCTGACTCGGCCCACATCGGCATCGTTGATAAAATCTTCACCCGCGTGGGAGCCTCCGACAATATCTCGCTGGGCGAGTCAACCTTCATGGTCGAAATGACCGAAGCATCCAACATCCTCAACAATCTCTCGCCAAGGTCGCTCATCCTCTTCGACGAGTTGGGACGCGGCACATCGACCTACGACGGCATCTCGATAGCCTGGAGCATTGTGGAATACATCCACGAGCGAGCGGCAGGCCATCCCAAGATGCTCTTTGCAACTCACTATCACGAACTCAACGAGATGGAGCAGTCGTTCTCACGCATCAAGAACTGGAATGTCTCCGTAAGGGAAGAGAACGGCAAGGTGCTCTTCCTCCGCAAACTCAAGCCCGGAGGTTCGGAACACAGTTTCGGCATCCATGTGGCACGCTTGGCGGGCATGTTGCCCGAGGTGGTGAAGAGAGCCGACGACGTGCTGAAACAACTGGAGTCGCAACAGGCCTCGGCTGGGAATCCCTCGACCTCCCACGTGATACGGTCGCCCAAAGACCTGCCCGAAGGATACCAGCTTTCCATCTTCCAGCTCGACGACCCTGTTCTCTCGCAGATACGCGACGAAATCAAAGGTCTCAATCCCGACAACATGACACCTCTCGAGGCACTCACCAAGCTGGCCGAAATCAAGAAGATTTGCGGCATCTGACCCCTCGGGGACTGACTTGTGCCGACTCCTGTCTTTGCAACCGCAAACCGTTTATTTGACAGACATGATTATGAAACTTCAGCGTTTAATGACCGCTCTGATGTCAGTGGTTGCTTTGGCAACGGCCGGCAGTATGAGAGCCTCCGACTTCGGAAAACCGGTCTCTTGGGATCGCCAGAGTCTTATCATCGACGGCCATCGCGTAGTGCCTGTGATGGGAGAAATCCACTATTCCCGCCTGCCGGCAGACGAATGGCAGCGTGAGGTGAGGAAAATGAAGGAGGGCGGTGTGACCTTCATCGCAACCTACGTCTTCTGGAACCATATCGAGGAGGAAGAGGGAATCTTCCGTTGGGACGGACAGAGAGACCTTCGCCGTTTCCTCCAAGTCTGCAAGGACGAGGGAATGCCCGTGGTGATACGCATCGGTCCCTTCTGTCACGGAGAAGTGCGCAACGGCGGTATTCCGGACTGGATGTTCTCCAAGGGCTGCAAACTGCGCTCTTCGGATCCGACCTTCCTCGCATACACCGAAAAACTCTACCGGCAAATCTACTCGCAAGTGATAGGCCTGCAATGGAAGGACGGCGGCCCGCTCATAGCCTGCCAATTCGACAACGAATATCGCGGTTCGGGGGACTATCTGATGGCCCTGAAGCACATCGCCCTCGGCATCGGATTCGACCTCCCCTTCTATACCCGTACCGGCTGGCCCGAACTCTCCAAACCCGTGCCCTTCGGCGAAATGCTGCCCCTCTATGGCGACTATGCCGACGGCTTTTGGGACAAGGATATCAAGGAGACCGCAGGCAACTACTACAAAGCGTTCAACTTCAAGGGCTTCCGTTCATCGACAGCCATAGGGACCGACCTGCTGGGCAAACAGGAGGCCAAAATCGACAAGGGCGAAGCAGAATATCCCTACTTCACCTGCGAACTGGGCGGCGGTATGGCCACAGCCTACCACAAGCGCCCCTTCATCTATGCCGACGACTGCTATTCTCTGGCCATTGTCAAGTTGGGTTCCGGTTCCAATCTGCTGGGGTACTATATGTATCACGGCGGTACCAATCCCGAGGGCAAACTGCACACGCTGAACGAATGTCAGACTTCGCCCGGTACGGCCAACAACGACCTGCCGGTCTGCACCTACGATTTCCAGTGTCCGCTGGGTGAATTCGGTCAGACCTATCCTCAGTATTGGCGCCTGCGTCCGCTGCACCTTTTCATGCACGACTGGGGCGAGACGCTGGCTCCGATGGAGGCTGCTTTCCCCTCCCCGCAGGACATAAAGAAGGGCGAGGACTCGGCGCTGCGCTGGTCATCCCGGAGCAACGGCGGAAGCGGATTCATCTTTGTGAACAACTACGAACGTCTGCAGAATCTCTCGGCCAAGAAGAACGTCCAACTCGAAGTATGCGGCGTGAAACTTCCCAAACTGAACATCCCTGCCGGCTGTATGGCCGTTTTCCCTGTGGGCATCGACGGCATCAGGTATGCAACGGCACAACTTGTGGCCAAACGCGACGGCAAAATCTATCTCATGCAGGTCAAGGGCATTCCTGTCACCGTTGCCATGGAGAACGGCAAAACCCTTCGCGGAGTGAAACCGCGCGGCACGGAGCGTCCTATATATAATAATGTGTATCTCCTGACTCAGGACGATGCCGAACATCTGTTCCTCGCGACCGCAGCCCACACGGATGTCCTGCCTCTTGTTTCCTACCGCAAGGTGAGGGAAGCCGGACAGATGCGTACCGTCGTGAAGGGACGGGCCAAAGTGGCCGAAGCTCCTGCCGAGGCCGATTGGGAACAGGCAGCGGTCTATAGCATCGTGCTGCCCGACACAGCCCTCTTCTCGCGTCCGATGCTCAGCATCGAATATCAGGGCGATTGCGCCCGCCTTTATGCCAACGGCAACCTTGTGGCAGACAACTTCCAATACGGACGACCCTTCCTTTACGGCCTTTGGCGTCTGCCCGAGGGCACGAGGGAATTGGAGCTCCGTATCCTTCCCTGGCAGGAGGGCGTCCCGATTTATATGCCCCGCGAGGCCGACACATCGTCCGGCGAGAGCGTGAAGAGCATCACGTTGTCAGCGGTGCCGGACACGGATTCTGCGACCTGCCTGCTCTCCCCGACAACTGCTGCTTCTCCGCCGTATTTACATGAAAATCGTCATCTGTAACTGCATTTACGGACTTTTGGAACAAAAAAACGCGAAAACCGAACTTTTTTTGCGCAATATCTTTGTCAATTGGAAAATATTACATATCTTTGCACAGCAATTTCGCAGTTCCCGAAGCCCCCCCCAAAAGATAAAAGAAAAATTCTCCAACTCTCAAATTCTTGATAAAAAATAGATTGAGATTATTAAGTACAATCATTTAATAAATTCCTATTTTTCTGTTTATGATGAAACCAAAAAACAACCGACTGCTATTGCTTGCCGGCGTTTGCAGTTGCATGATGTTAACGGGATGCACCAATGATGATTACGACTGGGACAACGTCGATAAGACATTGGGATTCGGCAACTCGCTGACACTTCCCGCCAACAACTCGCTGAATGTCACCCTCGATGACATCTTCGACCTCGGCAACACCGACCTCATTACTATCGACTCCAACGGCGATTACCGCTTCGGCAAAGACCCCGAACAGGTCGATGGAGTGAAGGTGAAGGTCGATCCCATCACACTCGACAACGACTTGTCGCAGCCCTTCGGATTCACCTTCAATCTGCCCGATGAAGTGATGTTGCTTCCCGTGGCAGTTATCGACTGCTCGACCCTTCCTGCAGAAGTTCAGGAAGCATTGTCGCCCAGCCGGGAAATCCACACGATGGAGTATGAATTCAATGTGCCGGACGAGGTGAAAAGCCTCGACTATGTCTCTTTGGGCGGACAAAGCGGCATTTCATTGCAATTCAGCCTCACGATGCCCTCCACTATCTCCGGTTCGGAGGTGATACTCGATTTGCCCGATGTGTTCGACATTCCCTCGGGTGTGGAGGCCGGCAATGTGATTCGCCTTGACAACCCTTCGGGCACTCAGACGATAGAGCTCTCACTGAAAGGCATCGGCATCACGGACCGCCCCGAGGACGGCTCGCAGGACTACGCTTGTCTCGAGAACGGACAGTTCCACTTGAAAGGAGCTGTGAATATGACTGTGAAAATCAAAGAGCTTGTCAAACCCGCCTCGCCGGAAGTGAATGTGAATGCTGCCGTGACAATGGAAGCCATTCGGATAACGAGTGCCAAGGGAATATTCAAGCCCACCGTCAACCCAATGACCGTGGGTACGACAACCATCAACGACTTGCCCGATTTCCTCGTGAACGAGGATGTGGTGGCCGACATTGACAATCCGCAGATTTGGCTCGACATCACCTCCAATTTGCCCTTGGGCGGCATTGTGGAAGCTCAACTCTCTTCGAGTACCACAACAAGCATCGTAGAACTGTCTCAGGCAAAAGGCAACGCCCTCCCGATTGCTGCCGACGGTGTGACCCGTTTGGTGGTATGCCGCAAGGCTCCTGCCAATCTCAAAGGCTATACACCTGTCATAGCTCCCGACCTGAGCACCATCATCCGCAAACTCCGTGAACCCATGACCGTCGGCATCGCTGTCACCTCCTTTGAGGCACAACAGGACGGCCCCGTCACCGTTGAGCTGGGTCACAATTATGAGTTCACGCCCGCCTATCAGTTCACGGCACCGCTGGCATTGGGCAGTGACGCCCGTGTCATATATACCGGCACCGAAACCGGCTGGAACAGCGACATCGACGATATCGGACTCTCCAAGTCGGCTGTCATCACACTCACTGCCGATGCCGTGAATAATGTTCCCGGCGATGTGGAAGTCAATATCACGCCTTTGGGACTCAACGGCAACACTTTGAAGGACCTCACCGTCGTGCCCGTTAAGAACACCGTGGCCGGCGGAAGCTCAATGCCCCTCGAATTCCGCATTACCGACCAGACTGGCGAAGCTTTCAAACTCCTCGACGGAATAGAATACCGGATCGAAGTGACCGCGCCCGCCGACAACAATCTTAAAGGTGCCACACTCAACAGCGGCCAAACCATTCGCATCGCAAACGCCACCTTCTTCTTGGATGGCAAAGTAGTGATTGATGCCAACTGATGTTCAACCCCTAATAGCAATTGAATAAAGATGAAACGAAACAGATTTTTCGCGATTGCCCTCTTGATGCTCACGGTGGTTACAGCTTCGGCCCAGACGCTCAATTCGGCTTATTTCACCCAAGATTATAAGTATCGCCACAACATGAATCCCGCCTTCGGGAACGACCAAAACTATGTGGCCCTGCCCACTCTCGGCAATTTATACATACAGACACAATCCAATTTCGGCTACGATGCTGTCATCATGAAGAACCCCGATGCCGGCATCAACGGACAGAAGAGTATGGCTACCTTCCTCCATCCCTCCATCGATGCCGAAACTGCTCTCAGCGGCTTCAACAGCGGCGACAACCGCTTGCAGGTTGCTGTCAATGTACCCATCGTCTCTGTCGGATTCTCAGGCTTCGGGGGGTACAACACCATCGAACTGAATTCCCGGACATGTCTCGGAGTCCTGTTGCCCTACGGGCTGTTGGAGTTTGCCAAGAACACCGGCAACCGCCACTATGACATCGGCGACATCACCGCGCGTGCACAATCCTACGTCGAATTGGCTTTCGGCCATTCTCGCCGGGTGACCGACCACCTGCGCGTCGGAGCCAAAGTCAAAGTGCTCTTCGGTACAGCCCGTGCCGATGTGACGATGGAAAATGTCACAGCCGACCTCAGCAATGCCGAAAAGTGGGTTATAAGCGGACAGGCTACAGCCGATATGTCGATGAAAGGATTCACCTTCAAAGAAGAAACCAAAGACTATAAGAGCCGTCCCGGCTCCTACAGTTATGTGAATGATGTGGATGTCGATAAAGGCGGTATCGGAGGCGTAGGTGCGGCTGTCGATTTGGGAGCAGTCTATCGTCTTAACGACGATTGGCAGTTCTCCGCCTCGCTGCTCGACCTCGGATTCATCTGTTGGTCCAACGATGTGAAAGCCGTCAACCGCAACGGGCAGTTTGAGTTCGAAGGTTTCCACGATACTGAAATCAGCAAGAGCAGTCCCAACTCCTTCAAGAATCAAGGAAACTCATACGCCGACCAATTGGCCGACTTCGCCAACCTGAGCAATGTCGGCGACCAGGGAAGCCGGACTACAGGAATCGGGGTCTCGCTCAATGCCGGCGCAGAATACTCCCTGCCCGCCTACCGTAAGCTCTCCTTCGGCCTCTTGAGCTCCACACGCTTTCAAGAAGACTTCACTTGGACCGAAGCCCGTCTGTCGGCCAACTGGACACCCCTCTCTTGGCTCGACGGAGGCGTCAATGCAGCCGTGGGAACCTTCGGATTCAGCGGCGGCTGGGTGCTCAATATCCATCCCTCCGGGTTCAATATCTTCGTCGGAATGGACCATATCTGCACTGAACAGTCCAAGGAAGGCATCCCGATGAGCCTCAACACAAGCTTCAACCTTGGCTTGAATGTCGCCTGGTAATGGCTCTCATTCTCTGTTGCTCCCGTCAGCGATGGCGGGAGCATATTGTTTGTCCGTGGGTGAGTTGACACCGCAAGTGTCCCCAAATCGTAATGAGCACGTAGCAAAAAGGGACGGAGAATCATAAAATTCAAATATTTTTGGCGAATTTTGTGTAATTGTTTGTACGTTCCAAAAATCTTCCTTATCTTTGCCGCGTCAAATCAAATAAGTTTCATAAAAGTACTGAAACTCACCACAGCGTAAAATGTCTTGTCGTGTGGCTCCGTCCAAGTGACGGGGTCACATTTTTTTTGCTGATTTTTGACCGAAACTGAAACAAAAGTGATAGAAAAAGAAACAATTTTTACTCCCCGGAGGGTAAAAATGTTTAAAAATAGGGGTAGTTTTAGTAAAAAGTACAAAAAAAGAAGGCAACCTGTTTGGCAGATTCAAAGAAATGCTTTATCTTTGCACCGTTATTACGAGATTAGAACATCGAAATTGCTTTTGTACTTTTTTATTTGCTTAGACAACTTTACGCTACGAAGAGTTTCAGACCAGCACTTTAGCGCCCTCAGGCAGTGATGCCGGGGGCGCATTTTATTCATTCCCTTTTCGTTCTCGTGCTCACGACCTTACGGGCAAGAATCTGGCGGTAGTGGTTGATTATCTCACTATCACCTTTTGTCCGCTGCGGATGTAGATGCCCTTCGACGGCTTCGTCACTTCGCGGCCTTGCAGGTCGTACCACTTTTCATTTTTCACTCCTCCACTATTCACTTCACGGATGCCGCTCGCCA
>FLNU01000536.1_pt1 | contig 53480 bp, 46 predicted proteins | sample 1140361 | NCBI WGS metagenome assembly FLNU01 (sample SAMEA3878206, study PRJEB12797) | bioreactor metagenome | biome: Moose rumen | place: Sweden | collected 2011-10 | reverse complement strand
CAGTCTCAGCCTTGTTGTTCAACTCGGAACCAATATGGCCACGGGTGTTGTCATCGCCTTTGTTCAAGTGAAGCACAGTGTGAATGTGTAGGTCATAGAAACTTGACCATCGCATCAGATCATTGATAATGTCAAGAGCCTCACTTGGATTGTTAATGTCCCTGAGCAGGTCACGGACACCATCGATGACAACCAAGCCATATCGTGAATCACCACGTAATGCCAGGGTGATGATGTCGCGTCTCTGTTCAGGAGTGTACTCACGCAAAACAAAGAAGTCGATGAGTCCGCTTTCCTTGTTCAATGGAAGATTAGCCAGCTTCAGTATTCGCTCCAGAACCTTATGGCAGTGGTACTTGCTCTGTTCCGTATCAATATAAAGAATCTTTTTCTTGTTTTCAGGCAAGTGTGCCTTATATCCAAGAATCTCTTTACCTGATATGGCAGCAGCAACAATAGCAGAGACGTTGAACGTCTTCTTACTCTTTGGCTTGCCGACCGAAGCACTGAAGTTGCCCAGAGTTGCTATTGTTGCCCCTCCGCAAGTGATGATTTCAGGTGGAAAAGCGTATTCCTCAGTAACCTTCAGCTTAATGTGCTTTAATAGTTGTTCAAATGTCTTCTGGTCAATTCTCTGATTGCCTAATGTTGTTATGTCCATCATTTCTTTTTGTTTTTATTATTGAAATTTCCTTTGAATAGATTCTCCATGTGAGTGGCTGCATATTCTTCAATCTCGTCATCAGACATGACTCTGGTTTTAGCAATCCATCTGTTAAGATCATCTCTACGAATAAAAATGGTCTTTCCATTAGGCTTGTAAATGGGGAGTTCGTGTTTGCTGGTTAATCTATAAACCAAACTCGGAGAAAGATTAAGATAGTCCGCTGCTTCAGTGACAGTCAGATACTCTTTTAGAATATACATTTTTCTCTCAATGAAAAGCATGTGAGTAGCGAGGTCTTTGAGCGTCCCGAATCTTCTAAGGAAGTATTCAAGATTGTTTAGCTTTTCAATCGTTGACTCAATGTCTTCAGATTTTTCAAGAACTTTTTTTGCAGCTTCGAGTCTGTCAAGTAAGCTTATGATATGTACATTGTCCAGTTGGTTAGCCTGGGGAATCTCATTTGTTTTCATTGTTATTGCTTATTTCGTTATATGTTTTGTTCTGTAATAGCCAGTCATCAAGCTCGCTTCTATCGAAATAAATAAGCTTACCAGTAGGCTTGTAGTGAGGAATTTTACCGTTGCTCGTCAATTTATACAGATGTGATTCTGTAATGCCCATATATTCACAAGCTTCTGCTACTGTTAATACTGTTTTGACTTCACTATAGAACCTATCAATGTGTTCAATCGTCAATAGTTTTGGATTGATATAGTCCAATTTTTCTTCAATACAATGAAGACGCTTGGGAATGTCACAGTTAACAAGGTCTGTGAGTCGCTGATTTATGGAAACAATCATTTCCAATGCATTTTCTGATATTGTCGTCTTACGTCTGCCCATTTTTTTACTTAATGATGTTATACATATAGAGGTTGCCCTCCGTTACCAATGTGAACCGGTTACGGAGGGCAAAAGTACATGGATTATCAAACATGAGAAAGAGAGATAATAGAGTCTATCTCTGATTCTCTCGTTTACTCTCAGACTTTATCTTTGCAGTTATTTGTCAGAGTTTCTTTTTCTTTGATATTTCAGCCCAATAGGATGTACTGCTTCATCAATAATTTTCTCTTGGGCCGACATCTCCAAATCCGAAATTGAATATAGTGCGGATGATAAGGATCTCTGTGTCAATACGCCTTTTCCTGTAGAGCTGACAATGCACTTTTGATGCGCAATTACGTTCTGCCAGTTACGGATAATGAGATTGTGGAGTGATAACTGATCGAAGAAAAATGCAACCAGTCGATTGTTACGCGAATGAAGAGGTTGGGATAATTTGCCATCCAAGAGAGAAGATAGGTCTATGGAATCTATAACTTCGCTGAATATTTGAGCCTCATTACAACAATTGGCAAGAGCAATGAGGTCATCACTGTTAAGGCATGAGCATAAATTGAGGTCGGCAGCGTCTCTCACTTTTGAACGTGCAATAAAGTTCTGTGAAGAAGGCATTGTAGTATTAAACAAACGAAGCAGTTCTATCAACTCTGATTCACTTATGTTCTCCTTATTGAAAAATAGCTCAATAAGGTCTCTTCGATTGGATAGAAGCGAATCGAGAATACGATAGTTCTTTTGATGCTCATTCTTACTCCATGCATCTAAGTCATCGTGAAACTCATGACTATAGACAAAATCATCAGCATAACGCTGATAAAGTTTGCCTTGGTTAACAACTTCGACCTGATAGAGGTCATAGGCTTCGCGGAGCATTTCGAGCAATCCCGAATCACCGCTCTTTGCAGCAGTCAGATGGCCTGACCACGTAAGTCTCTCGAAAAAGAGAGAGAGAGAATTTTTCTTTTCTCATTGCTTTTGATGTTTATTAAAGTGAATAAAAATATATAACTTGATGGCTTGCGCCAATCATTATTCTCGATGTCATGTAGCAATAGGGAATGCTTCTCTCTCTTTGGTAGCCACAATCGAATTACAGGCTGTCGTACCTCATGGGCAGACAGCCATTTATGATAGATCATATTTGCAATTCTAACAAACATAATAAGACAATTTGAACTGCAAAGGTAAGATTCATCTGTGCGGTCATTCTTCACAGGAGAACAAAAAACAAAAAAATGTGAGCAAATTAAATTTGCCCACATATAAAAGTGATTGAAATACCCTTAAAATGGGTTATCCGTTATTGTATTTCGAAGCGATTCTTTTTAATTCTACATCGAAAGTCCCAAAGTTTGGCTTTCTCTGCATAGCCACTAAACCTGTAACCAGACTTCCTTTATGAGGAGCATGACCATTGACAGAGAAACATGCAACAGTCTTAACCCAGTAGTCTTTGTTTGTCTTTGAGAATGTAAAATAAATGAAGTAGGAGAGGTGTTGTTGACTCTTCATCCATTCGATGGGTTTCCTGGTTGTTTGGTTTCCAAGGTTGAAGATGCTGAGAAAGTCTTCAACCGTAGTATCAGGACTTATGTAGCCGTGGTCAAGTAGTTCTTGATAAAGCGCACGTACACGACGGGTACCATAGGCAGCATCAAAATATTTGTCTTCATTTGGTGCAGTGAGCATAGTAAAGTCAACTTCGGGATAGAGCTGCATAAGTTTTCCGGCTCTTTTGAATTGCCTTTCGCTGATAGGTAATGTGGAAAGTTTATTAGCCCTGTCGATGCCCCATTGTTCTTCGAAATGTGACCATTTATGTCGCATAGTTAAATGAAGTAGTTCACCAATGGCAAAGGCGATAATCTTCAGCGTGTAGTTGTCTGTGTCGCCCTTTGGTTGATATTCAGCGGTCAAATAGCCTGCACTAACTGCACGGTCAAAAAGGGCAGCAGCTTCCTCATTGGCAAATTCGTCAACCAAGTATCTGAATTTGCCTTTAGACTCTTGATTGATGTTATAGCAGAGATCATGAATAGAATTCATCGCATTGACAACTCCAGTAAGGGCATCAAGAGTATTTTGTGGAAGTGTGTCTTTTCCATCATTTATGTAGTTCTCTAACATTTCTGGAGAACCGAGTGACGCTATCTTCTCAATGATGATTGGGTCAGGATTAAAGTTAATATAGAGCATTATGTCCTCCTTCCACTGCTCGAATTGAAGCAATTCTTCAGCGTAGGATGTTAACTTAGTGTTTCCACCTATGCAGATGTCATATATGAGTTGCTTCGCGAACTTATTGAACTTCACAAAGCTCAAAACTGCTTCTTGTCTTGTTACCATATATATAATGTATAGAGAATTCTACTTACTTATGTCTGGAATCAAGTTGACTGCTGCTTGTTTGTTTTTGTCAAGAACTTTGGCATAAATCTGAGTTGTCGAAAGTTCTCTGTGGCCAAGGAGCTTAGAGACTGTATAGATGTCGGCTCCGAGGTCGAGCATCATTACAGCGAATGTGTGACGAGCACAGTGGAAAGTCAGGTTCTTAGAGATACCTGCTGCAAGTGCCCAACGTTTTAATTCGAGTGAAGTCCATGCACCATAGGTAAAACCTTCAAACACTCGGTCAACATCATTACGACGGGTTCCTAAATAGGCTGCTGCCTGGTCTGAAATATCAAGGTATTCCTGGCCACCTGTTTTCTTCTGTTTGAAAACAATACGAGTGTATTTTCCAAATTTCTGGACTTCCCCCCATGTCAGTTTCTCGATGTCGCTCTTACGGAGTCCAGTCAGACAAGAGAACAGGAATGTTGCTTTTAGAATGGGGTAGTTACATGGAGTAGCAGCCATCTTTTTAACTTCATCAAGGGTCAGGTATTCACGGGCAACCTCTTCCTGCTTAAATCCTTCGACACCTCTGATTGGATTCTTGTCGATAATATGTTCTTCAAATGCCTGATTCAGACATGCACGTAGTTTATTGAAGTACGACACCTTAGAGTTCTGGGACAAACCAACAAATACGTAAGAAACTTTTGGGTCAGTTTTCTTCTGAGCATCTTTCTCTGCTGTATTCAGATAATCCTTAAATCCCTGAATCCACTCGGCATCAATATCATCAAATGTAGTTGCTTCATCACAGTAAACTTCCAGATGCTTCAAACAGCTATGCCAGTTTCCCCAATTGCCATTTGAGTCTGGAGTCTTCAAACGGTCTTCACACATCTGACGATAGTAATCAAGGAAACGAACACCGCCTTGTTTAGGTTGTGTGATGTCGAATTTGCCATTGATGATTTCTAATTCACGTCTTGCTCTCATGGCATTGGCTGCTGCAAGAGCCTGACGGTTTTGTTCTCTTTCCTGCGCTGTAGTAGGGACTACCTGATAAAGTTTCAGGTATTCCTTATGACGCTTGCCACCAACATTGATGTCAAGGTACAGGCTTGAACTTCCATCTTTAAGCTTCTTTTCGCGAAGCTTAACTTGTCCTCTTTGGACGCTTGCTGATTTTTTCTTTGCCATAGTCATTAATCGTTTTAGAAATTACCACCGACTTTTGTTTCGAGGGACACTTTTTCTGTCCCCGGGGGACAGTTTTTGACCCTTTGCGACTATTTCGGGGGACAACTGGGGGACAAAGTTAAAGAAAAATCTGCAAATAAACAATACCCGAAACAAAAATCTGCAAAGATAAGCACAAACTTTAACACTTGAAAATAAGGGTGTTACGGGCTTATTTTTGCAGATATTATTATTTTCTTTGTAGTGGCTTCACTTTCCCACGCAGAAGTGGGAGAAGATGTTGTTGAGGGTTTCTTGGCTTGTGATTGTTCCACCTGTGATATCGGAAAGATTGGTGAGGACGAGGCGGAGGTCTTCGGCTATGAGGTCGCCGGAGAGTGATGACTGAAGTCCGTCGATGACGCGTTGTAAGTTGGTTAGGGCATTGGTCAGTGCCTCGTAGTGACGGGCAGAGGTGACAATCACATCTGTATCTTTGATTTCAGGCATGTTGGCTGCCTTGTAAATTATCTCTTCAAGTGTGTCTGTTTCCTTGCCTTGTTTTGCGGAGATGGCAATAAAAGAATGTATGCCGTGAGGTACATTGATGGGCGAGGGATGGAGGTCTGTCTTGTTCTGTATGAGAATGAGTGTCTTTCCTTGACATCTTTCAGTCATGTTTGCCGTGTCTGAGTCGGAGGGTTGTTCATCGACCAGCCACAGGACAATGGTTGAGCGTTCAATTGCCTTGTAGGTTCGTTCGATTCCGATTTGTTCGATGCTGTCTGTGGTGGAGCGAAGTCCGGCTGTGTCGATGAAACGGAACTGGATGCCATGGATGTTCATGGTATCTTCGATGGTGTCGCGTGTAGTTCCGTGAATGGTTGAGACAATGGCACGTTCGTCCTTCAGCAGACAATTGAGAAGGGTGGACTTTCCCACGTTTGTCTTTCCGACGATGGCCACTGGTATGCCTTGCTTGATGGCTTTTCCTGTCTCGAATGTCTTGGCAAGGCGGGTGACGTGTTTTTCTATGGTCTGTGCAAGGGTCAGCAGTTCGGTGCGGTCGGCAAATTCCAGGTCTTCGTGGTCGGAGAAGTCAAGTTCCAGTTCTAACAGTGAGGTGAGGTGCAGGAGTTTTTCCCTCAGTTGGGAGAGTTCGGACGAGATGCCTCCTTTCAGTTGGGATATGGCCATGTGGTGTGTGCCTCGGTTGGTCGCGGCGATGAGGTCGGCCACGGCTTCAGCCTGGCTCAGGTCCATCTTGCCGTTCATGAAGGCGCGTCTGGTGAATTCTCCGGGTTCTGCCATCCGACATCCCTGCTGTGTCAGCAATCCGAGGACTGTCTTCAGGACATAGGTTGAGCCGTGGCAAGAGATTTCGATGGTGTCTTCTCCTGTATAGGAGTTAGGGGCTTTGAACAAGGACAGCAAAACCTCGTCGACGATTTCGTCGGAAACTCCGATGATATGTCCGTATTGATGTCCTTGTTTTTTTAGACGTTTTGAGAAGAGGGGTTGGACGGTTTCAAAGGTATTTCGACCGGAAACACGGATAAGGCCCAGTGCGCCACCTGTTGCGGTGGCCAGTGCACAAATTGTGTCATTCTCCATCATTGGCGGGATAGGGTTTTCAGTGCCTGTTCCAGTTCTTTCAGGTCGGCATCCGTGGTGGCCCAACTGGTCACAAACCTGCACAATGTATGTTTCTCGTCCACTTTCTCCCATGTCTCAAAACGTACTTTTTTGCTCAGTTCGTTCATCTGTCGGTTGCTGAGCACGACAAACTGCTGGTTGGTAGGGGAGTCCTTGAGTCGCAATCCGGCCTCGGTGAAGAGGCGGCGTAATACCTGGGCTTGGTCAATGGCGTGACGGGCGATGCGGAAATAGAGTCCATTGGTGAAGAGGGCGTCAAACTGTACTCCTGTCAGGCGTCCTTTTGCCAGCAGTGCCCCATGCCGTTTCACGATGGTCAGGAAATGGCGTGGGGCATTGCCGTGGGTAAAGACGATCGCTTCCCCACACAGGGCTCCCACTTTCGTTCCACCAATGTAGAAAGCGTCGCAGTGGTGGGCCATCCATGCCAGGTCGAAGTCGCAGTCGTCGCATGTCAGTCCATAGCCTAACCGTGCACCGTCGATGAACAGTTGGAGGCCGAACTGTCTGCACATCTTGTAGATGGATTCCAGTTCGTGTCGGCTGTATATGGTGCCCAGTTCTGTCGGCATTGTCAGATAGACCATGCCGGGAATCACCATGTGCTCCATGGTCGGGTCGGCAAAGAAAGTCGTCAGGTAGTCTTTCAGTTCCGTTGCCTCCATCTTGCCTTCGTGCGATGGTAGTGCAATCACTTTGTGTCCCGATGCCTCTACAGCCCCTGATTCATGTACGTTGATGTGTGCCGTTTCCACGGCCACTACTCCTTCGTAGGAGGTCAGCAGGCCGTCGATTACGGTGGCGTTGGTCTGCGTGCCTCCTACCAGAAAGCAGACGTCGGCGTCGGGGCATTGGCAGGCAGTCTTGATGCGGTGGCGAGCCGACTCGCTCCATTCGTCTGCACCATACGAAACGCTCGTCTTTGCATTTGTTTCCAGCAGGTGCTGAAGTACGTCGGGATGCGCTCCGTTGTTGTAGTCGCTTTCAAAGGAAGTCATGGCGAGGGTGGAGGGATGAGGTTAAATTCTATCGAGCACCTTCTCGATGAGGGTGTCGATTGAATTCTTGTAGTCAGTGTTCATCTCGGTCGTATAGCGGTTGGCAATGACCATGCAGCAGGTCATGGCGCGGTGGCCCAGCAACGCGGCCAGACCTGCCACGGCACTCGACTCCATTTCGAAGTTGCACACCTTCATGCCGCCATACTCGAAATGCTCCACCTTCTCGTTCTGCTTTGGGTCGGCCAGCGGAATGCGCAGTTCGCGTCCTTGCGGACCGTAGAAGCCGCCGCACGAAATCGTAATGCCGCGCACCATGTCTTGTCCGGCAATCCGTTCAATCAGTCCATTGTCAGCCGTGGCTACATACGGTGCGCCCTTGATGGGGTCCCAGTCCATGTGCTTCTTGAATGCTTCCTCCAGTTCCAGGTCGCACACTTCGTTACGCCCGGCATAGTAGTTCAGCAGTCCGTCGAAACCGATGCTTTTCACACTGGCCACGAACGTGCCTGTCGGTGTGAATGGCTGCAGACCGCCGCAGGTGCCGATGCGTACCATGGTCAGTTCCCTGTGCACGTCCTTTTCCTGGCGTGTGGCATAGTCGATGTTGGCCAGCGAGTCCAGTTCGTTCACCACGATGTCAATGTTGTCACAGCCGATGCCGTGGCTCTGCACCGTGATGCGCTTGCCCTTGTACACACCCGTGATTGTGTGGAATTCGCGGCTTGCCACTTCAAACTCTTTGCTGTCGAAGTGGGAAGCGACCGTGTCAACTCTGGCGGGGTCGCCCACCAGCACTACCTTGTCAGCCAGAAACTCCGGCTTCAGGTGTAAATGAAAACAGGAACCATCACCATTGATGATGAGTTCCGAAGAAGGAAAAATCTTTTTCATAGACTATTGATTTCACAGTTTCTTACATTCTTTTCCAGTTCCCTGACTTCCTGTCCCAGTTCCTCCACACGCCGTTCCATGTCCATCACCTGCTGTCTCCACATTCCGCGTTCGTCTTCCGTGCCTCGGGAAAACCGTTCACGCAGGTCGGACAACTGGCTCTTCAGTTCCGTCAGGTTTTTCCGTTTCTGCAGCCACTGCCGGCACAAATTCCTGGCTTCGTCCGAGAGGAACTGGTCCAGCCGCGTGTAGGTGCGTTGGTCGTCCACCACGATGCAGACCTTTCCAGTCTGGTCGGCGGTCTGTCCGCCCGACTGGGTCCTTGCCTCGGCCATGAGTCGCCCGATGCGTCCGCGCTCTTCCTCACTCTCCTCCGTCCAGGTCGAACGGATGGGACGCAGCGATGCCAACTGTCGCATCGTCTCTGCTTCCGTATTCTCGAAGTCCACCATCCGCCTTGCTGTCGGGGGAATGAACACATACACACACACCTTGTCTTCGGGCTGGTAGCGGTCTGAGGCAAACCAGCCGACGCCGTTCACCTCGTCGACCACCAGCATATAGTCGTTGGCATACGAGTTGAAGGGAAATCCCAGGTTTTCAGCACGGTAGAAGCGACCGTCCTCGCCGTTCCACCGCGTCACGTACAGGTCGTAGTTGCCGTGTCCGCGACTGTCGCGGGCGGCAAAGTAGAGGGTCGTGCCGTCGCCCATGAGGAATGGATAGTTCTCGTCGCCATCCACTTCCAGGCCTTCCACACGCTTCGTCCCCTCGTCGCCACTGCCGGCCATGGTCAGTACCCACTTTCTCTGTCCCTCCTCCGACTCGACCAGCCGTGCCCCCAGCCGCCATGTGGCCCGTTCCGACTCATATCCACTCGTCAGCCCGTCTTGCTCCAGCCACACACGTCCCATGTCGCCTGGCAAGCGGTAGGCTTCCAGCAGGTTTTTCTTGTCCACCACCATCGAGTCTACCACCACCACGCGCTGCGTGTTTCTCATTTCTGCCTGGCCACGTCCGACCTCGTCCAGCCTCTTCTCCAGCACGGCCACCTCAGTCGTACGTTTCCGTTTGGCCGCGGCCAGTTGTTTCCTCAACACCGCTTCCGCCTCGTCCCATCGCAGGCACTGCACCAGCCGTGCCGCCTCGTCCGAGTCAACGCGCACCACCGGACCGCCTTGTGCCCACAGGCCGCAGGCCAGCACAAACGACCCCAGGGTTGTCAGCATACGTTTCCACATACAAATTGTCTTTCACTTATAGTTTTCGCAAAATTACAAAAAAAATCACAAACAACCCCTGTCCACCCGAAATCATTTGCAAGGACCAGCATTTTTTCAGTGTTTTCACCATGGCACTCGATTCAACTCCTCATTCCGAGCATGGCATCATTCTTCCTCCCTGTGCAGTGGAAACTTTATTCCTCTGCAGCAGAAAGTTGATTTGTGTGCAGAGGAAAGTATAAATCAAATATATGATTTATATAAATCATGGGTTTGATTTATATAAATCATACGTTAGATTTGTATAAATCATATATTTGATTTATACTTTCGTGTGCAGAAGGGTGAAGTTTGGAGTGTGGTGGCGGAAAGTTTGGAAGGAAGAGGAATTGTGGTCAGGAGTCACCTTCTCTCCCGATGGGGTGGGGGGATGCCCCGATTTTCCTGAGTAGGAGTTGGATGGCTTGTTCCGGGTCTTGTGTGTCTTGTAGTAACTGGACGAACTGGGAGCCGATGATGGTGCCGGCTGCATGCTGGCGGGCGGTGTTGAAGGTCTGTGGGTTGCTGATGCCGAAGCCGATGAGGTGGTTGTTGCGCAGTCGGAGTTGGCGGATGTGTCGGAAGTAGTTGATGGTGTCTGCCGTGAAGTGGTCCTTGGCTCCGGTGGTGGAGGGGGTGGAGACGGCGTAGATGAAACTGTCGGTGTGCTGGTCGATGAGGCGGATGCGCTGGTCGCTGGTCTCGGGGGTGATGAGCATGACGATGCGCAGGCCGTGGGCCTGGGCTATGGGACGCAGCGTGTGGAGGTAGTCGTCGAAGGGCAGGTCGGGAATGATGAGTCCGTCGATGCCGATGTCTTCGCATTGCTGGCAAAGTGTGTCGAGGCCGTAGTGGAGCAGGGGATTGAGGTAGCCCATGAGGAGGAGGGGCGTGTCGTCGCCGATGCCTCCCTGGTCGAGCCCTCTGCGGATATTGTGCAACTGGGATAGGAGCAGGCGTAGGGTCATGCCGCCCTGCAACGCTGTGGTGGCGGCCTGCTGGATGACGGGACCGTCGGCGATGGGGTCGGAGAAGGGAACGCCGATTTCCACCATGTCGATGCCGGAACGGACGAGTGCCTGGAGGGTGGGTACGGTGGACTGGAGGGTGGGGTGTCCGGCACAGAAGTATACGGACTGTATGTCTTGTTGCTTGGCTTGGAGCAGTCGGTTGATGCGGTTCATGGTTGTTTGATGTTTTGGATGAATTGTGTGACAAGTTGCGGGTCCTTGAACGCTGGACGGGTCTCGAAGCGGGAATTGATGTCGAAACCGATGAGTCTGGGGTGATGCAGGGCCTGGAGTTGGGGGATGCTGTCGGGGCCGATGGCTCCGGCCAGGAGGAAGGGCAACGTGCCGCGGTACAGGTGGAGTTGCTGCCAGTCAAAGGGATGGCTGGTGGATGCCTTGCTGTGAGGCGTGTCGAACAAGAGCAGGTCGGCATGTCCTTCGTATCGGGCAGAGTGGGCAAGGTCGTCGGGGGTGCTTATTGCCACGGCCTTGATGATTGACACGTCGGGAGGCAGTTGGGCACGGAGCCGGTCGATGTCGTCGGTTGTCTCGTGTCCGTGCAACTGTACGTAGTGGAGTTGGAAACGCTGGACTTCCCGTATGATGGTGGGGATGGGCTGGTCGAGGAACACGCCGACGCGTCGGCTGCGCCGGGGCAGTGGGTCGGGTGGCTCTGCTACGTAGCGGGGGGATTGCTGTGTGAGGATGAATCCGACAAGGTCGGCTCCTGCCTCTTCGATGGCACGAATGTTTTCGGGCTCGCGCATGCCGCAGACTTTGATAAGCATGACTTTCTCATTTTTTCAATTATTTTGAGACGGGGCACGCCCACGTCTCTACGAGCAATGGGAATTCGTTCTTTAACCTTTAACCTTTAACCTTTAACCTCTAAACTTTCTTCTCTGGTTTCCAACCTGAAACTCCTGAGTGTCCCGGCTGGATTGGAGGTGCGCATGAAGGTCTCGCCGATGAGAAAGCCCTGGTAGCCGATGGCCCGCAACTGGCGGATGGTCTGTGGGTCGCCGATGCCGCTCTCGGAAATGTGGGGCAGTTCGGTGGGCAGTAGGGGGGCCATGCGGATGGAATTCTGCACGTCGGTGTGGAAGGTGCCCAGGTTGCGGTTGTTGACTCCGACCATGTCGATGTTGGAATTGAGGTAACTGAGTTCGTCGCTGCTGTGAACTTCGAGCAGTGTCTCAAGTTGCAGTTGGTGGGCAAGTTGTGCAAGTTGGTTGCACTCAGAGGGTGTGAGACAGGCTGCGATGAGGAGGACGGCATCGGCTCCGGCTATGCGTGCCTGATAGAGTTGGTAGGAATCGATGACGAAGTCCTTGCGCAGGATGGGGGTGTCGGGTATGGATGCACGCACCTGCTGGATGTGGCTGAGTTGTCCGCCGAAGTAGTGGGCATCGGTCAGAATGGAAATGGCTGCGGCACCACTCTGGACATAGGCAGGGACGATGTCCTGTGGACTTGCCTCGGGATGTATCCACCCCTTGGAGGGCGACTTGCGCTTGAACTCGGCAATGATGCCGGTGTCGGAGTTGCGCAATGCCTTGCTGAAGGAGAGGGTGGGACGTTGCTGCGTGTCGATGATGGTCTCGGCTTGTTGGGCGAGCATGGAGGGTGAAATGGCTTGCTTCTGCTGTTCCACTTCGATGCGCTTGTGGGCGACAATGTCGCTGAGGATGTCGGTTGATGACATGGGAATAGACGATTTACGAGTTGATGGCCACGAATTTCTGGAAGGTACGGAGTGCTTTTCCGCTTTCAATGGACTCACGGGCGATGGAGATGCATTCCTCAATGGATTTCTGGCCTTTCTCTAAGGCTTGGATGCCGAAGGCTGCGTTGGCAATGACCACGTTCTTCTGTCCGGGGAGGGCACGGTCTTCGAGCACTGCGTCGAAGATTTCGGCTGCTTCTTGCTCGGTGGCACCGGCTTGCAGTTCCTCGGGCTTGATGTGTGGGAAGCCGAGTTCCTGTGGCGAGAAGACTTTCTGGTAGTTGTTGGTAGTCACCTTGAAGTCGGAGGTAAGTGAGATTTCGTCATATCCGTCGATGGAGTTGACAATGGCATAGTCGATGCCGATTTTCTGGTAGACACTGTTGTAGAGTCGCATCTGGTCGAGATTGGCCACGCCAAGAAGTTGGCATTGCGGCTGACTGGGATTGACGATGGGGCCAAGGAGATTGAAAATTGTCGGGAAGGCAAGTGCTTTGCGAATGGGGCCGACAAACTTCATGGCGTTGGCAAAGAGTTGTGCATGCAGGTAGACGATGCCGCACTGGTCAAGGCTGCGATTGAGTTGGTCCAGGTCGTTGGTGAACCGTACTCCGTGTTGAGCAATGACGTTGGAGGCTCCGCTGATGGAGGTGGCAGCATAGTTGCCGTGTTTGGCCACTTTGTAACCGGCTCCTGCAATGACGAAGCAACTGGTGGTCGAGATGTTGAAGGTGTTCTTGCGGTCGCCTCCTGTGCCGACCACGTCGATGTAGCGGTCGGCATCGAGGATGGCTGGCACGCCTGTCTCGAGGATACCGTCGCGGAAGCCGAGCAGTTCGTCGACGGTGACGCCACGCATTTGCAGGGCTGTGAGCATGGCAGTGATTTGTTCGTTGGGAATTTCACTCTTTGTGATTGCGATGAGAATGTCCTTCATCTCTTCGCGGGTGAGGTTTTGGTGGTTGAGCATTCTTTCCAGGATGCTGTTCATTGTCTGTTTCATAACTTTTGTGTTTTTGGGTTGTTTGTGTATTTGTTTGTGTTGTGGCTTAGTGTCTTATCCAGTTGTAGAGGATTTGTCCTCCCTGTGGCGTGAGGACGCTCTCGGGATGGAACTGAAGTCCTCTGACGTCGAGTTGGCGGTGGCGCACAGCCATGATTTGTCCTTCGTCGCTCACGCTCGTCACTTCCAGTTCCTGCGGCAATGTCGTGGGGTCGGCCACCCACGAGTGGTAACGTCCCACTTCCATCTCCTTCGGCAGGTGGTTGAACAGATAGTCGTCGACGATGATGTGGGCGGGTGTGGCTACACCGTGGAAGACGTGGCTCAGGTTGATGAGGCTGCCTCCCAATGCCTGGCAGATGGCCTGATGGCCGAGGCAGATGCCAAGTATGGGTTTCGTCTGTGCATAGTGGCGAATGACGTCGAGCAGCAACCCGGCTTCCTCGGGGATGCCAGGGCCGGGCGACAGGATGATTTTGTCGTACGCTCGGAGGTTGCCGATTTCAAACTGGTCATTCCTGACGACATCGACGGTTGCGCCTTGTTCCCTGACGAGATGGAACAGGTTGTACGTAAAACTGTCGTAGTTGTCGATGATGATGATTCTTGGGTTCATGTCGTTTTGGTTGTGTTGTTTTCAGAGGTTGGCTGCCAGGTCGATGGCCTTACGCAGTGCGCCCAGTTTGTTGTTGACTTCTTGCAGTTCGTATTCTTCGTTGCTGTTGGCCACGATGCCGCCACCGGCTTGGAACCAGAGTTCGTTGTTTCGGCTCACGAAGGTGCGGATGGTAATGGCCTGGTTGAGTGCCCCGTCGAAGCCTATCACTCCGATGCAGCCTCCGTAGGCACCGCGGTTGTGTGGCTCGTATTCACTGATGAGTTGCATGGCACGTACCTTGGGTGCTCCCGAGAGCGTGCCGGCGGGGAAGGTGTCAATGAAGGTACGGATGGCATTGCTTTCGTCATTGAGTTCGCCTGCCACGCGGCTTACCAGGTGGATGACATGGCTGTAGTATTGCAGGTCTTTGTAGAAGTCCAGTTTTACGTTGTGGCAGTTGCGGCTCAGGTCATTGCGTGCCAGGTCTACCAGCATCACGTGTTCGGCGTTTTCCTTCGGGTCGTTTTTCAGGTAGGTGGCATTTTCCTGGTCCTGCCGTGCGTTGCCAGTGCGTCGGGCAGTCCCGGCGATGGGGTCGATGTAGGCGTGGCGGTCGGCAATGCGGCAGTGGGTTTCGGGCGAAGAGCCAAAGATGCGGAAGCCTCCGAAGTCGAAGTAGAAGAGATAGGGCGAGGGATTGATGCTGCGAAGGGCGCGGTAGAGGTTGAAGTCGTCGCCTTCGTATCGCTGTACGAAGCGGCGTGACAGCACGATTTGGAACACGTCTCCGCGCAGGCAGTGACGGATGCCGCGTCGTATGTTGGCCTTGTGTTCTTCGTCGGTCAGAGTCGAATTCACTTCGCCCACAGGGTGAAAGTCGTAGGTGCGCAGCGTCTGTGTCATGATGGCGTTTCCGATGTCTTCCATGTGGTTTTCTTCGCCTTCTCCCTGCAACTCGATGATGGCCAGTTCACCGCTGAAGTGGTCGAACACCACCAGGTCCTTGTACAGCACGTAGAGCAGGTCGGGTGCGTCGTTCTTAGGTTGTGTCTCGTCCTTCACGTCAATGTGTTCGAAGTATTGCACGGCGTTGAATGATGTGTAGCCGAAGAGTCCGCACTGATGTCGCTGTTCGCCCTGTATGTCGAACTGATTGAGAAAGCCGTTGATGCTGTCGGTGGCCGACTCCTTGCCTGTGACGGGATGTTCGCGCTTGCTTCCGTCGGGCAGGGTGGCGATGGCCAGTCCATGGCTGAACTCGATGCTGGCGATGGGGTGAATGGCGATGTAGGATTTAGCGTTTTCTGCACTGTGGTAGTCGCTGCTCTCGAGCAGTGCCGACTGCGGATAGAGGTCGCGCAGTTTCATGTATGCTCCGACGGGTGTGAGCAAGTCGCCCAGCAGTTGTTTCGACTGTGTTGTGTAGGTGAATTTCTGTTTCATGGCCTGTTCAGGTGTTTGAGGTAAGTTTCCATGTCCTTGTCGCCGCGTCCGCTGACGGTGAGCACGACGACGTCGTCGGGCTTGAAGTGCATCTTGGGCAGTGCTCCGAGTATGTGGGCAGACTCCAGTGCGGGGATGATGCCTTCCATGCGGGTCAACTCGTAGGCTGCACGCAGTGCCTCGTCGTCGTTGACGGCCAGCACTTGTGCCCTGCCGCGGCGATACAGGTGGCAGTGAAGCGGTCCTGTGCCAGGGTAGTCCAGTCCGGCTGAGATGCTGTATGGCTCGACGATTTGTCCGTCCTCGTCTTGCATCAGCCGTATGCGCGAACCGTGCAGGATGCCGTCCGTTCCCACTTGCAGCGAGGCGGCTGTCTGTCCTGTCTGCATGCCTTTGCCGCCGGCCTCGGCCAGTACAATCTGCACCCGTTCGTCGTCCAGGTAGTGGTAGATGGTGCCTGCGGCGTTGCTGCCTCCGCCGACGCAGGCCATCAGGTAGTCTGGATAGTCGCGTCCTTCCTTTTCCGTCAGTTGGTGTTTGATTTCCTGGGAAATCACGCTCTGTAGTCGGGCCACCATGTCGGGATAGGGGTGGGGTCCGACGGTGCTGCCGATGATGTAGAAGGTGTCGGCTGGGTGGCAGCACCAGTCGCGGATGGCCTCGTTCGTGGCATCCTTCAGGGTTTTGTTGCCCGAGTGTACGGGTACGACGGTGGCGCCCAGCATCTTCATGCGTTCTACGTTCGGACGCTGTCGCTCCACGTCCGTGGCTCCCATGTAGACGGTGCAGGGCATGTCCATCAGTGCGCAGGCCGTTGCCGTTGCCACGCCATGCTGTCCGGCTCCTGTCTCGGCAATGATGCGCTGCTTGCCCATGTGTCGGGCAATCAGGATTTGTCCCAGTGAATTGTTGATTTTGTGGGCTCCCGTGTGGTTCAGGTCTTCGCGTTTCAGGTAGAGGCGACATCCGTAGTGCTGGCTCATGCGTCGGGCGAGGTAGAGGGGCGAGGGGCGTCCGACGTAGTCGCGCAGCAATGTGTGGAATTCTTGTTGGAAGTCTTTGCTGTCAATGATTTCCAGGTAGGCCTTCTTCAGGTCTTCCACCGTCTTGTAGAGAATCTCCGGTATGTACGCTCCGCCGTATTCTCCATAGAATCCTTTTTCGTCAACTTGATACTGCATAAGTTTTATCGTGTTTTAATATAATGGAAAAGAACCTGCCGTAAGCATTTACGACAGGTTCTTTCCCTTTTTTGAAATCCGGATAGTTGCTATGTTTGTTCCATCCAGGTATGTGTTTTATTCCATACAGACATCAGGGCATGACCTTGTTGCTTACGACTTTTGACTGTCCTAAGCCTTGCCATCGCCAATATGTCTTTTGGAATTGATACATTTTCTTTCTAATTTTCTGCAAAGTAAAAGTGTTTCTACCTTATTTCCAAATAAATTGGAATTTTTTTTTTAAATTTACTTAATAGGCTCGTGCAATGATGACGCGGCAGGTGGCTGGTTTTCCGCTCACCATGTCGGTGCCTGGTGTCTGTTCGAATCCGTAGGGCACGCAGCGAATCGTGGCCTGTGTCTCTTCCTTGATGCGGGCTTCGGTCTCTTCGGTTCCGTCCCAGTGGCACAGGAAGAAGCCTCCGTTCTTGATGCGGGTCTTGAACTCTTCGTAGTCGTCACATTCGTAGATGTGGGCGTCGCGGAATGCCAGGGCCTTGTGATAGATGTTCTGCTGAATGTCGTCGAGCAACTGTTTCACGTAGGTCTCGATGCCTTCAAGTGCCACGGTCTCTTTTTCCAGCGTGTCGCGGCGCATCACCTCGACGGTGCCGTTCTCCAGGTCGCGGGCTCCGATGACCAGGCGCACGGGTACGCCGCGCAACTCGTAGTCGGCAAACTTGAAGCCGGGTCGCTTGTTGTCGCTGTTGTCATACTTCACGCTGATGCCCAGGTCGCGCAGCCGCTCGGCGATGGGTGCCACGCGGGTGTCGATTTCCTTCACGCCGTCGCCGCCCTTGCCGATGGGAATGATGACTACCTGTGTGGGTGCAAGTAGCGGTGGCAGCACGAGACCGTTGTCGTCGCTGTGGGTCATGATGAGTGCGCCCATCAGTCGGGTCGACACGCCCCACGATGTGGCCCAGGCGTATTCGGGCTTGTTCTCCTTGTTCAGGAACTGTACGTCGAAGGCCTTGCCGAAGTTTTGTCCCAGGAAGTGGCTGGTGCCGCTCTGTAGTGCCTTGCCGTCTTGCATCATGGCCTCGATTGTGTAGGTGTCGAGGGCTCCGGCGAAACGTTCTGTCTCGCTTTTCACGCCCTGGATGACGGGCATGGCCATGTAACGCTCGGCAAAGTCGGCGTATATCTTAATCATCTGCTTGACGCGCTCTTCGGCCTCCTCGCGAGTGGCGTGTGCGGTGTGGCCCTCCTGCCAGAGAAACTCGCTGGTGCGCAGGAACAGGCGTGTGCGCATCTCCCAGCGCATCACGTTGCACCACTGGTTGCACAGCACGGGCAGGTCGCGGTAGGAGTGAATCCAATTGCGGTAGGTGTTCCAGATGATGGTCTCGCTGGTGGGGCGGATGATGAGTTCCTCCTCCAGCCGTGCAGCGGGGTCGACCACCACGCCGTCGTGCGTCTCGTTGGTCTTCAGGCGGTAGTGCGTCACGACGGCGCACTCCTTTGCGAATCCCTCTACGTGTTCGGCTTCTTTCGAGAGGAAGGATTTCGGAATCAGCAACGGGAAGTAGGCGTTCTGCACCCCCGTTGCCTTGAACATGTCGTCGAGGACGCGCTGCATCTTCTCCCAGATGGCATAGCCGTAGGGCTTGATGACCATGCAGCCGCGCACGTCCGACTGTTCGGCCAGGTCTGCCTTCACCACCAGTTGGTTGTACCACTCCGAATAATTCTCGCTCCGCTTCGTCAGTTCTTTCAGTTCTTTAGCCATAACTATTCTGTTTTTTCATGTTTTCTGATTTCTCTGCGAAGTTACGAAGAAAAACGCGAATAACTGCCATCTCTGTCTAAAAAAATGCCACGCTTCGCCCTTTCCCTGCTTTATTTATATACGCGTGCGCGCGCGTGCGAGGTTCATTTGATGGCAAATCAGCCGCCGGCCTCACTCGGTCCTGCGTCGAAACTTCACGTAACTTAACTCCGGACTTATCGCCTCCGCACACGAAAGTTCATTCCTCTGCAGTGGAAAGTATAAATCAAACGTATGATTTATATAAATCTAACGTATGATTTATATAAATCAAAGCCATGATTTATATAAATCATATATTTGATTTATACTTTTGTGTTAAGTCTTGTCAAGTTTCGTGTGCAGAGGTAGGAACTTTCATGTGCAGGCCAGTGGTTTTTCATGGCAGGGCCGTGTGTGGTTGGGGGCGCGAGTGGGATGCTTGCGGATGGGAACGATGAGGAAAGACGCTGCCCGCGGGGGGGTGTCAGTGGCCAGGGTACACGCTTCTCGTGTCGGCTATGGAGGAAAATGCGGGGTAAATTTGCTTTTCCACGGGCGAAGATGTATCTTTGTCATGGGAATGTGGATGTTGATGTCTTGTTTTTTATGAATTCATACTAATCCTTCACGTATATGAAAAGATGTATCTCTGTGGCAGCATGGTTGATGCTGTCGGTCGCGGCGTCTGTTGGCCAGTCGCGCTCGTGGACGGCTGACAATGGTAACGGCACGTTCACCAACCCCCTGTTCTATGACGAGTTCAGCGACCCCGACGTGCTGCGCGTGGGTGACGACTACTACCTGGCCGGCACGACCATGCACTCGGTGCCCGGGCTGGTCATCCTGCATTCGAAGGACCTGGTGAACTGGGAGAACGTGAGTTATTGCTTCGACCGTTTCGACTTTCCCGACGACCGTTTCTCGCTCAGGAACGGGCAGGAAATCTACGGACAGGGCATCTGGGCTCCCTGCATCCGTCACCACGACGGACGCTTCTACGTCTTCTCGAACGTGAATGGCAAGGGGCTTCAGTGCTACACAAGTGAGCGCATCGAGGGTCCCTGGCGACACATCAACATGAAGGGTGACATCTACGACCTGGGCGTGCTGTTCGACGACGACGGACGGGTCTATGCCATACACGGCTACGGCACCGTGAAGTGCACCGAACTGGCACCCGACATGAGCGGGCCCATCGAGGGGACGGAACGCGTGATTATTCCCGAGGGCAACGGAGTGGGCGAGGGGCACCACATGTACAAGATTGACGGCATGTACTACCTCATCTCGACCGACTACAAGCCCAACGGACGCACACTCTGCTCGCGGTCGAAGAGCATCTGGGGACCCTACGAGACACGTGTCATCACCGCCGACGAGACCTATGGTTACCACGCCGCACCGCTCACGCAGTTTCGCGGACGCATCCTGCCCAACGGTTCAGACTTCAAGATAGGGCCGCTCGACAAGGATGCCACAGCCTGCTCGAATGCCCACCAGGGCGGTATCGTGCAGGCCAAGGACGGCTCCTGGTGGGCATTGTTCATGCAGGATTTCCATTCCATAGGACGCACCGTATGCCTCATGCCCATGACGTGGGCGGATGGATGGCCGATGGTGGGACTGAAAGGCAACCTGGGACGCGCACCCCGCACGTGGTTCAAGCCCGGCACACAACTGGGACAGTATCCCGTCGGCACCCGAATCCACACACCTCATGCTCCCTACAACCGCAACGAAACCTTCGACGGAAATCAACTGGGACGCGTCTGGCAGTGGAACCACAACCCCGACGACCGGATGTGGAGACTGAAAGGCGGAAAGTTGCGCCTCAACAGCCTGCCAGCCGAACAACTGATGTGGGCCCGCAACAGTCTGACACAGCGCGTCATAGGACCTCGAAGCATCACGACCGTCGAACTGAGCGTGAAAGGCTTGAAGGATGGCGACGTGGCAGGACTGGGCAACATCAACGTGCCTTGTTCGTGGGTGGGCGTGGTGAAAAAGGACGGACAGATGACCCTCCGATGCTACGAGCAATTGACCGACGAGTCGTCAGACTATCCGATGGACAAAAGACAAGAGAAAGTGTGGCTGCGCTGCAATGGAAACTACGACGACAACGAGGCCCAATACGCATTCAGCCTCGACGGGACACACTTCACCACCATTGGCCGCATGATGCCGCTCAGTTACCAACTCGTCACCTTCCAGGGTTCGCGACATGCCCTCTTCGCCTTCAACACGGGAGGACGGAACGGCGGCTATGCCGAATTTGACAACTTCACCGTCGACGAACCCATGGCCGACCGCACGCAGAACATTCCCTACGGAAAAACCTTCCGCATAGTGAACAAAGCCACCGGACGCCCGGCCATAGCCGAGCCACACGGCATCCTGTACGACTCACGCGCAGACGACTGGAGCCAACGCACCCGCTTCGAACTGGTGGACCACGGCAGCGGAATGGTGGCACTGCGCTGTATCGACGGACGATACATCAAGGTCTATGGCGAGGGACTGCCTGGCGACGTGCGCTTCACCACCGATGCCAAAGACGCAGAAATCTTCCTCTGGCAAGACTACCTCGACCACGACTTCATGCTCTTCTCGCTGCGCAACCACCGATACATCGGCAAGAGTCCCACGACAGGCAGCCCCTACAGCATGGACTTCGCCGGACCCGATCCCGCACGCCGCAACGGAGCAGTGATGGAATGGCAGGAAATACGTTGACACCGTAAAAAAAACAGGCATTTACTTGTGGCAGGTATAAAAAAATCGTAACTTCGCCCATGAAAACCCGACAATTTCATATATTACTCACTATTTACTAATTATTCGGATTATGAAAAATTCAAAACTTTGTGCAATCGCACTCAGTGCTCTCATCCTCTTCTCAGGATGTAATGCTAACAACACGACAAAAGGCGGAATCATCGGAGGAGGTGGTGGTGCAGCCATCGGTGCCATCCTTGGACAGGTAATCGGCAAGGACACCAAGAGCACAGCCATCGGAGCAGCCATCGGCACCGCAGTAGGTGCTACGGCTGGTGTGCTGATTGGTAAGAAGATGGATAAGGCTAAGGCTGCCGCCGAAGCCGTGCAGAATGCCCAGGTACAGAGTGTTACCGACGCCAACGGACTGCAGGCAGTGAAAGTAACCTTCGACTCCGGCATCCTCTTCAACACGAGTAGCAGCGTTTTGGCCCAGACTGCAAAGAATTCTCTCTCACAGTTTGCCAACCAGGTACTGCTGCAGAACACCGACATGGACGTGGCTATCCAGGGCTATACAGACAACACCGGATGGAAGAACAGCACGGCAGAGCAGAGTTACCAGAAGAACCTGAACCTGTCGCTCGAACGCGCCCAGTCAGTTTCGACCTATCTGCGCTCACTCGGCGTCAGCAGCAACCAAATCAAGGCTGTAGACGGATTCGGCGAGGCCAACCCCGTGGCTGACAACTCGACGGCAGCAGGCAAGCAGCAGAACCGCCGCGTGGAAGTGTATCTCTACGCCTCTCAGGAAATGATTGACGCTGCCAACAACGGCACGCTGCAATAATTCCAATTGCACAATGTCATACAAATGAGCGATGGCACATGGACAGCATGTGCCATCGCTTTATGATATCGACTCAATCATGCGACGCATCCTTTCATTCTTCAAATGGCTGCTCATCATCTTTTTCGGCAGCAGCATCCTGGCAGTCATAGCCTTCAAATACCTTCCCGTGCCATGCTCACCACTCATGTTCATACGTATGGGCCAGCAGGTGAAGCAAGGCAAACGCATCAAGATGGTACACCACTGGGTGCCTCTTGACAGCATGTCGGCAGAACTGCCCCTGGCAGTATGGGCCAGCGAAGATCAGAACTTCCTGAAGCACAACGGATTCGACCTGGAACAAATCAAAGCAGCATGGGCCGAAGCACAAGACGGCGGACGTCAACGCGGAGCCAGCACCATCAGCCAGCAGACCGCCAAGAACGTGTTCCTGTGGCCAGGTCACAGTTGGGTGAGAAAAGGATTCGAAACCTATTTCACCGTGCTCATCGAAGTGATGTGGGACAAACGCCGCATCATGGAAGTCTATCTCAACACCATCGAGATGGGCGACGGAATCTATGGCGCAGAGGCCGTGGCACACGAACATTTCAACACGACTGCCGGACGGTTGAGCCGTCAACAGTGTGCACTCATTGCCGCGTCACTGCCCAATCCGCTTAGGATGAACAGCAGCCAGCCGACAAAATACATGCTAAAGAGACAAACCTGGATTCTGCGGCAAATGCGCAACTTGGGCCGTTTCCCTCAGGAGTAGCGTCGAGGATAACGGAAAAGAATGGCCAGCAGAACCGCCAAACCCGTGGCAATAGGGTAGTAAAGATAGACAATGATGCTGGCAGGATTGAGCGCGGCCAAGCCCGCGGCCATCAGCATTTGGGCACCATAGGGAAGCATACCCTGAGTGAAGCAAGACATGGTGTCGAGGATGCTGGCCGTCTTCCTGCGGTCGATACCGTATTTGTCCGAAAGTTCACGGGCGATAGGGCCTGCCGTCATAATCGCCACTGTGTTGTTCGCCGTACAGATGTTAACCAGGCAGACCATCGCAGCAATGCAGTATTCCGCTCCACGTTTTCCCTTGATATTATTCGACAAGGTCTGAATAATCGCCTTGATGCCTCCGTTGTGACGGATGATGGCCAACATGCCTCCTGCCAACAACGTCATGATGATGAGTTCGGACATGGCCAGCATGCCGTCGGCCATGGACTGGAACCATCCGAACACATCGTAACTGCCGTCGAGTAAGCCGATGATTCCTGTCAAGAGCATACCAATGAGCAAAACCAGCATGACATTCAGGCCAAGAATGGCGATGAGGATGACGGTGAGGTAGGGCAGTACCTTGACCGCACTGACGGTAGGAATGTCAGCCAGTGCAGGCATGTCCTTGCCCAGATAGTAATAGGCAAAGGCAATGAGCACGGCAACAGGTACGACGATACAGGCATTCACCTTGAACTTGTCACTCATCTTGACACCTTGCGACTGTGTGGCAACGATGGTGGTATCGCTGATGAAGGACAGGTTGTCACCGAAGTAGGCTCCTCCCACCACAATGGCAACGACAAATCCGGCATTGAGGCCCGACTGGTTGGCAATTCCCAAAGCAACCGGGGTCAGTGCCGCAACCGTACCGACACTTGTGCCGATGGACAGGGAAATGAAACAGGCGGCAAGAAAGATGCCTGGCAGCAGGAATGAGGAGGGAAGGAGGCGCAATGTCAGGTTAACAGTGGCATCGACGGCACCCATGGCTCGGGCCGACGAAGCAAAGGCACCAGCAAGAATGAAGATCCACAGCATCAACATGACGTCACTGTTGCCAGCCCCTTTCGAAAACACATCGATGCGGTGCTTGATGCTGCCATTCATCGTGAACATGGCGTAGATGCTGGCAACGAGGAAGGCAATCGTGATGGGCACCTTGTAGAAATCCTGCGCAATGATGCTGGTGACGAGATAGAGCACAAGAAAAACAATGAGTGGCGAGATGGCATAGAGTTTTTTCATGTCGTGTGGGGAGAGATGTTTATGATTCACAGGGTGACGCCGGTCTTGAAGATGGCTATCTCCTGGTAGTTGTTCTGTTCGTTGCGGGTCGGTCTGCCGCTGGCATGTTCAACGACTTGGGCCATGAAGCGTCGGAACAGGCAGTCCATGCTTTCGCCGGTGAGGAGTGTGCCGGCATTGAAGTCAATCCATTGGGGTTTGCGCTGTGCCAGCGTGCTGTTGGTGGACACCTTCATGGTCGGTACAAAGGTGCCGAAAGGAGTGCCGCGACCTGTCGTAAACAACACTAAATGGCAGCCGGAAGCCGCCAGTGCCGTAGATGCCACCAGGTCGTTGCCTGGAGCAGAGAGCAGTTGTAGGCCGTTGGACTGTAGTCGTTCTCCATAGTCGAGCACACCACGCACCAGACTGGTTCCACCCTTTTGGGTGCAGCCTAGTGCTTTCTCTTCCAGTGTGGAAATACCGCCAGCCTTGTTGCCAGGCGATGGATTTTCACCTACGGGCTCACCATGGCTCAGATAATAATCCTTGAAATTGTTGATGAGGTGGACTGTCTTTCTGAACAACTGTTCGTCGGCACAGCGATTCATGAGCAGGGTTTCGGCTCCGAACATTTCGGGTACTTCAGTCAGGACGGTAGTGCCTCCCTGTGCTGTCAGGTAGTCGGAAAAGACGCCCAGCAGCGGATTGGCTGTGATGCCTGAGAAACCGTCCGAACCGCCGCATTTCAGTCCTATCCTGAGTTCAGACAGGGGGATGCTTTCGCGTGAATCGTGCTGAACAATGGCCACTAATTCACGAAGTATCTTCATCCCTTCTTCCAACTCGTTTCCTTCCACCTCTTGGCATACCATGAAACGGATGCGCTCTCTGTCGTAGTCGCCAAGAAGTTTCTCAAATTCCCGTGGTTGGTTGTTCTCACATCCCAGTCCGACCACCAGAACGGCTCCTGCATTGGGGTGCAGTACCAGATTGCGCAAGATTTTCCGTGTGTTCTCGTGATCTTCGCTCAGTTGTGAACAGCCGTAGTTATGTGGAAATGCCACGACACGCCGGTCGCTGGGAAGTTCTGCCTTCAGTTGTTGGCAAAGTTGTTGTGCCACACCATTGACGCAGCCAACGGTGGGCACAATCCAAATTTCGTTTCTGATGCCTGCCTCGCCGTTGCGACGCCTGTACCCCATGAAGGCAGAAGGCAGTGTCGGGTCTTCACAACAGGCAGATGGTTTGATTTCCTCAACTGGTTGGTAACTGTACTCCAGCAGTCCTGACAGGTTTGTGGCGATGTGGCGGTCGTCCACCCATTCACCTTCATCCTTGTTCATTTTCAGGTGGCCGATTGGCGAGCCGTATTTTACCACCCATGCGTCTTTCTTCAAGTCTGCAAGGAGGAATTTATGCCCTGCCGGGATATCGTCCTGGATGGTGATTTCTCTACCGTCGACCGTCACTCTGTCGCCCTTTTGCAAGGGAGTGATGGCTACAGCCACGTTATCGGCAGCATGGATATGCAGTGCTTGTGTCTCATCTGTCAGCATAGGCAGTCTCTGAAAGGTAGCACTTGTGGCGTGGCTGTTTTTGCCACCTTCTTCTCCTTTTCATCCTTTTCCTTTTGTGGCAGTGTCGGCACGGTTTCCTTCTGTTTGTACAGTTCAATGGCCTTCTCGATGGTCACGTCCTTTCTACTCATGTACTTGAGATAGGCCTCCATGTCGAGGATATTGTATACAATGTTGCCGTAGATGGCATCCTCGAACAGTTGTTGACTCTTGCGAATCATGTTGTTGCGACGTTGCACGCCTTTCGAGTCAGCATAGCGGGCAAACTGTTCCACCAGATGCTGGTGGCGCAGGTAGTTCACCAACATCTCGGGAGTGTTGAATGCCGACAGTTGCTGCCGGTTCTGATCGGTGTAGTTGAAGCAGAACTCCATGACGTAGCCCTTTGAGACACATTCGTTGTAGTAGGGCGTGAAGGCTGTGGTGTCTTCGGCCACGAAGTAGTCGGGCATGATGCCACCTCCTCCGTATACCGTGCGTCCAATGCTGGTGTGGAATTTCTCGCCACTTTGCTGGATGGAGTCTTCGTTGAAGAATTCACCATGGTTGTAACGGGTCACGATGTCCATTTCGTAGTCTTCCTGCTGGCCCTTCGTGTAAGGCTTTTGGATGCAGCGTCCCGACGGAGTGTAGTAGCGGGCGATGGTGAGGTGGATGAGCGAGCCGTCGCTGAAACTGATGGGTTGCTGCACCAGTCCCTTGCCGAACGTGCGCCGACCCACGATGACGCCACGGTCGTTGTCCTGTATGGCTCCCGAAAAAATCTCGGCTGCACTGGCCGTCGTCTCGTCCGTCAGCACGATGAGGGGAATGCGCTGGTAGGAACCGTGTCCGTCGCTATGGTAGTCCTCGCGTTTCACCTTCCTGCCCTGGGTGTAGACAATCAGTTTTCCTGCCGGCAGAAATTCGTTCACTAGCCGGATGGCGGCACCCAGGTAGCCGCCGCCGTTGCCGCGCAGGTCGACCACCAGTCCGCGAAAACGCTGGGACTCCAGCGTGGCCAGTGCCGTCAGCAGTTCCGGATAGGTCGTCTCGCCAAAACTTTTCACGCGGATGTAGCCTAACTCATCGTCCAGCATGAAAGAACCATCGATACTCTTCACGGGGATATTGCCTCTCACAATACTGAACGATTTCCGCTCACCGTGTCTCACGATGCCCAACTTCACCGTCGTGCCTTCCGGACCCTTCAGGCGGTGCATCGTCTCCTCGCTCGTCACCACCTTTCCCACATAGGGCGAGTCGTTCACAGCCACGATTCGGTCGCCGGGCAGGATGCCCACCCGTTCCGACGGACCGCCATGGATGACATTGCTCACGTAGACCGTGTCGTGCTTGATGGTGAACTGTACACCGATGCCGGAGAAAGAGCCGCGCAGGTCGTCGTTGGCCGTTTCTGCGTCCTTGGCCGAGATGTACGAAGAGTGAGGGTCCAGTTCGCTCAAAATCTGCGGCATGGCATCCTCAACCAGTTCACCCACATTGACCGTGTCAACATACTGGTCGTCAATGATATGCAGCAAGTCATTTAACTTGTTGCTCGAAGTGTTGATAATGTTCAGCCGATTGCCAGAAAAGCGGTTGGCCAGGAACGTGCCCACCACGATGCCAGCCACAAGGCTGGCAGCAATGATAATCGGAATAAAATGATTGCGGTTCACAAAGTTTTCAATTTTCAATTTTTCTCATCGTTCGGCTTCACCGACGCTTTCGCTCGCCCTTTGGGACCGCGGACGTCCTCGTCCGCATTATCAAAGTCATCGCGAAGCGCTTTGGTTCGTCGAAAGAATTTTCAATTTTCAATTTTCAATTTCTCCACCTGCTTCACCTCAATGCCGGCACGTTTCAACAGTTCGATACCGTCGTTCAGCCGGTAACTCTCGCCATAAACCACACGCTTGATGCCAGCCTGGATAATCAGTTTCGAGCACTCCAGACAGGGAGAAGCCGTCACATACAGCGTCGCTCCGTCGCTCGAGTTGCCCGAGCGGGCAATCTTCGTAATCGCATTTGCCTCGGCATGCAATACGTACGGCTTCGTCACGTCGTCCTCCTCACACACATTCTCGAACCCGCTGGGCGTACCATTGAAGCCGTCCGAGATAATCATTTTCTCCTTCACAATCAGCGCACCCACCTTCCTACGCTTGCAATATGAGTTTTCAGCCCATATCATCGCCATCCGCAAATAACGGCTGTCCAGTTCTTCCTGCTTATCCATTTCCCTTATTACTTAATGTCTCATTTTCTCATTTTCTCAACTTCCAGCGTTCATCTTCGTCAACTGCACATAGTTCCTCTCATCCTTCTTGATTCTCAGCACGTTCATGTCGCCGTCATACCGCGTGGCACCCTCGAGGATACCGAAAACAGAGGCCGACACCTTGTTCACATCCACACCTGTCGCATGCTCCACCACCATGCCGAAACCACCGTTTCTTCCGTTGGCCCACCAAGTGCCGTCCATGCTGCTGCCTGCACCCAGCGTACCACTGAACGCACCGGCCACAAACCGCACCACATAGGTGCCCTCCGTCAGGTACAGTTCCTTCAGGTCTTCACCGTTCAGGGCCTTGCCACCCACCGTCACACCCGTCACCTTCCAAGTTCCTCCATCGAAGATGGCGTCCACGTCGTCCTCGCGTTCGCACGACGTAGCCACCGCCAGCGGAAGCAAGCAGACGGCCAGAAACAGCAACATATTGACAAATAGTCTCATCCGTTCCTTACGACTAAAATCACTGGTTTCAGTAAATCCCTGCGAAGTTACGGAGAAAAAAGGGAAAACAGAAATATGCTTAAAGAAAAATGAAATCATGCCACACTGCCGGCACGGTTCCACAGCACTAAAAAACCAACAAAACTTAACCTGCCTCCAACTTCCAAGTACATGGCCGTAAACTTCCAAGTACATGGCCGTAAATTTCCAAGTACTTGGAAGAAAATTTCCAAGTACTTGAAAAAATATTTCCAAGTACTTGAAAAAATATTTCCAAGTACTTGAAAAAATACTTCCAAGTACTTGAAAAAAAACTTCCAAGTACTTGAAAATTTACGGCCAAATACTTGGAATTTTCACGACACTGAAGAAGTGTTTGATTTTCAGTGCAGTAGAAATGAATTTTGACTGCGCTGGAAATGGACTGAAAATTGACTAAAAATGTGGATGGAGTGGAAAATCACCCGTCTGTATCTTGACAGCAGGTCAAAATAGAAGGGGGTTGCTGATTCAGGCCGGTGCAAAAAAAAAGTCCCGATTCGGGACTTATGCCTGAAGCAGGGCCTTTGTGTCGTTGATGTGGAATCCGCCTCGCATGAGGTGGAGGTGTCCTTCCTCCTGCCACTGGTTGAGGACTCGCGAGACGTTGAGTCGCGGCTCGCTGATGTGTCGGGCAAGGTCGTCCATGCGGATGTGGAAGGTTTTCTTGCCCTCATCCTTGAGGCTGTAGTGGCGGATGAAATGCTGTACTTTCTGGGCGGTGGTGGCAGGCAGTGGCGACTGGAGTGCGGTGTTGGTGATGCGCAACTGACTGCAGAGAAGGTTGAGGATGTTGGCCCGGATGATGTCGAAATGGGTGAGGAGTTTGATGAGTTGATGCTTGTCGATGGTGAGTGTGTGGCCGGGAGTCTCGAACGTGTAGGCATGTGTGTAGCGTGTGCGTGGGCCCCAGATGCTCCAAGGCTCGAGCAGGAGCGGAAGTGCCGTGTCGGGAATGTGCTCGATGACATGGGCCGTCGGGGTGGTATAGCGGCTTTGGGCTGTGACTTGGCCACTGAGGATGTAGAGTGCCTGGTCGCAACGGTCGCCCTGGCTGGCAAGGACGGTGTGTGCCGGGTGTTTGTTGAAGGCCAACTTGGTCTGTCCGGTGAGGGTGATGAGGTCGGTCGGACTGAGTCCTGCGAAGAGGGGCAGTTGTTGGAGTTTGTCGAACATAAATCTTTGAGGTTTTATTGTTTGGTCAAGAGGCAAGAGAAAGTTTAGAGGTTAAAGGTTAAAGGTTAGAGGTTAGAGAACGAATCCCCATTGCTCGTACAACAGCCCCAAAGGGGCAAAAAGACCATAGTCGGGGGTGTCATCCCCCGGTCAAGAGTCGAGGGGCAAGGGACTTCTCATTTTCTCAATTTTTCACTTTCAGGTTGTTCCAGGTGACGATGTTGCCGAGCGTGTCGGTATAGATGAGGTAGGCCTGGAGATGAGGATGGGTGTTCAGGTGTTGTTGTGCTTTTTCAAGTCCCATGACCATGTAGGCGGTGGCATAGGCGTCGGCTGTGGCGCAGTCGGTGGCGAGCACGGTGGCGGAAAGCAGGTTGTGGCTGACGGGATAGCCTGTGCGCGGATCTATGGTGTGGGCATATTTCCTGCCTTCGCGCACGTAGTAGTTGCGGTAGTTGCCGGAGGTAGCCATGGCTATGTTGGTGACGGAGAGGATGTCCTGCAACTGGGTGTTGGTGGCGAGGGTGTCTTCTGTAGGCTGGTTGATTCCGATGTGCCAGGTTTTGCCGTCGGGGTTGGTGCCACGGACCCGGACTTCGCCGCCTATCTCGACCATGTAGTTGGTGACGGACTGGCTTTCAAGGTAGAGGCCGACGGCGTCGACTCCGTAGCCTTTTGCGATGGCACTGCAGTCAAGCATGAGGCGTGGGTCTTGTTTGGTGACGTCGCCGTTATGTGAGATTTGCAGTTTCTGGTAACCGACGAACTGGCGCAAACTGTCGATGGTGTCGGTGGTGACGCTGGTGGAGGCTTGGAAACCGAATCCCCAGGCATTGACGAGTGGGGCAACGGTGATGTCGAAGGCTCCGTCTGTGTCGGTTGAGATTTGCTGGGCGAGGGCAATGACCGTGGCAAGGCGTGTGTCTGCCTTCCTGCTGCTGCCATGGTTGATAGCAGTAATGACGGAGTTGGGATTGAAGGGCGAGAGGGATTGGTCGACCTGGCTGAGTGTCTGGTCGATGCCTGCCTGCAGGTCTGTCGGGCTGTTGTAGGTGATGTGATATAAGGTGCCGAAAACGCTGCCCTGGTTTTTCTGCCAATGGTTTGATGGACTCGAGGTGCGTGCTATGTAGATGGTCCCGAGGATGAGCAGAAGGAGTAGGGGTAGGTGCCACCATTGCAGGGACCTCCGCCGGCCTGTCTCATTAGTTTGAAGTTTATTCATTATCTATTTTGAAAATTGAAATTTTTTTGGACGAGCCAAAGCGTCGGCGAAGCCGAACGATGAGAAAAATTGAAAATTGAAAATTGAAGTTAGAGAGGTCTCCTTCTCTCTTTTTTCTTCCCCCAATTAAGGTCGAAGATGAGAGAGTAGGTGGCTCCCAATGTCGAGGGGTTGGTGGTAATGCCGTAGCCAGGAATGTAGTATGGGTGTGCGTACGGACTTTTGGTCGAGTTGAGTTCATGTTTATAGCGTATGAACCACCCCATGTGGAAGGTATGCCATACTTTGACTTGGGCTCCCACTACGATTTCAAGCCACTGGCTTGTCGTCCTGATGTCATGGTAGGAAAAGGGTTCGTCTCCTCCCCAAACAGGGTCGGTAAGAGCAGGACCGGATATGTCGAAATTGTAGTTGGAGACGCCGTAGCGCAGGCCGAGGAAGAGATGGTTGTCTTGGAATTTGTCCTTCAGCAGGTTGAAGTCTAAGCCTGCACGCAGGTAGGGAGCACTGGTCTTGTAGTTGATGAAAGTGTTGTCATCGGTGTAGTCGCAACGCGCCAGGCCTAATTCGGCAGCAGGGAAGAAGGTGTTTCTGAGGTTGAGCCGTAGGGAGGCCTCGGCACTGCCATAGTCTCCCAACAGGTACATGCCAGGGCCAATCAGGTCGGCTGAGAGAGTAAATCCCTGGAAAAACAGGAGTTTTGGTTTCTCCTCGACGATGCCAACGTATTGCTGGGGATGCCTGGCTACATCTTCCACATCGATGGCAGGCTGGGGATTCGCTTCCTGCGCCAAGGTCTTACAGGGAAGCAGGAGGAGCAAGACGATGGTCAGAAGGTGGTGTGTAAGTTTCTTGGTCATTATTATTCTCCAGTTCCGTTGAAATAGATTTTGATGTTCTCGCGCCCTTCGTAGTTCACGTCGGAGTTGACGATTTCGACGTGGTCAATGCCTGCGTCCGTGTTGTGAATCATTAGCAGGTGATGGAATCGGTGAGCACCACATTCTGGCAAATCCACGTTGGTATAACTGTTGTGGGCGATGTAAAGGGTGTCCTTGCGTGACAGGCTGGAGTAAGACAGGATGATGGTGTCGCTCTCGGAGTAGTATTTCATAGGCAGTTTCATGCTGGAGGCTCCAAAGAGTTTATTGACCAGCAAGGTGTCGCGCCTTACTTGCGACACGGTCTCCAGATAACCGTCCTCGACAAGGTCTTCACGTGGTGTGTCGGAGGTGATGGTGCGTTGTCCCAGTTGGCGGTAGGTGTAGACTGTTTTCTTGCCTGGCAGCAAGGTGCTCACGTTGATAGTGTCTCTGTATTGGATGGGGGTGCCCTCGCTGTCATAAAAACCATAGTTGCAGGTGACCGTACTCTCAAGTGGACAGTTGTTGGAGTAGCAAGCAGTCAGTACGAGCAACAGGACGGGCAGGAGGGAACTGACAACTGGTGATAGTTTCATCATGCTTAAGGGTACTTCTATAAACTAGTTATTATCTAATGGGTGTTCCAATGTGCTTCGACGCTTTACGTTTCTTAGCAGTATCTTTGTCCTTTTGCCTTGAACCATATGCTTCTGCGGCTGCAAGAACAAATCTACTCGCTAATAAACTGTAAATCGTCTGAACCTAATTTATAGAACTACCCTTAAATAGATTTCTCAACTTGGTATTTGTTGCGCTGGTCAGAGTTACGTGTTATCATTTCTCCCAAGAATCCTGCTACGAAAAGTTGAGTTCCCAGCAGCATAGTAGTAAGTGAAATGTAGAAATAGGGAGAGTCTGTGACGAGTATATAGTCGTGGCCATGCCACATGGCCCACAGTTTGGTGGCACCGACTATGATGACAGCCACCAAGCCGATGAGGAACATGAGTGTGCCGATGAAGCCGAAAACGTGCATGGGCTGTTTGCCAAAACTGCTCAGGAACCACAGGGAAAGGAGGTCAAGGTAACCGTTAACGAAGCGGTTGAGTCCGAACTTGGTCTTACCGTACTTGCGTGCCTGATGATGTACCACCTTCTCTCCGATTTTGTCAAAACCCGCGTTCTTAGCCAGGTAGGGGATGTAGCGATGCATCTCTCCATAGACTTCGATATTCTTGACCACGTCCTTGCGATAGGCTTTCAGACCACAGTTGAAATCGTGCAAATTATGGATACCGCTGACCCTCCGTGCCGTTGCATTGAAAAGTTTGGTGGGGATGGTCTTTGACAGTGGGTCGTATCGCTTTTGTTTATAGCCGCTGACCAAGTCGTATCCCTCCTCCGTAATCATGCGGTAGAGTTCAGGTATCTCATCGGGCGAGTCTTGCAAGTCGGCATCCATAGTGATGACGACGTCGCCCTCAGCCTTCAGAAAACCATGATACAGGGCAGGACTCTTGCCATGGTTGCGGCGGAACTTGATACCGTGCACTTCGGGATGCTCTTTACCTAGTTGCTGGATGATGTCCCAGGAACCGTCGCGCGAACCGTCGTCTACGAAGATTACTTCATAACTGAACTGATGTTTCTCCATGACCTGTTTGATCCAGGCATGAAGTTCGGGTAATGATTCTTCCTCATTCAACAGAGGAATGACGACTGATATATCCATCTTAAACAATTGAAAATTGAAAAATTACGATTTACGCTCTTAACCGGGGGGCTGACACCCCCGACTATGGTCTTTGGGCCCCTTTGGGGCTGTTGTACGAGCAATGGGGATTTGTTCTTTAACCTTTAACCTCAAACCTCTAAACTTTCTCTTGAGACGGGGGTCTTATGAGTTGGGGGAGGTCTTTCTCGCAAAATAGGCCGTTGGAATGGCCAGTATGAGTGAAATGAATATGTTTTGGTTGAACAGAGCCAGTACCATCTCAAGAGGAGACAATGCTGCCAGTTGGTCAAGTGTGTCGCGAAGGAAAGTCAGGGAATTCTCCATCCCGATTTGCCGATAGGTCTGGAGGGTAGATGGGTCATCCATCAAGTCGTAGAACGTGCCAATCAGTGCACCGTGGTCCATCATCTTAAAGTAGAAGAATTCTCCAGCCCCGGTCAGCAACGTTGCATAGATGAACATAGAGGCAGCAAACCAATAAGCCTTTGGAAAACCAATCTTGGTGTTTTCCGGCAGTTTTTGCTTGTATCGGTGTGCTAAATAGAATGCCAGGGCTGGTAAGGCAATCAGGACCAGCATAGCCAGCAAAAGAAGAAAAGCATTGGCCGTTCGCAGCCCACCGACATACAAGGCGAAGCAGACCAGCCAAGCCACGCCAAGGAAAGTGCCATATTCTGTGGCAAAAGCACTTTGCAATCTGTAAATGGTTAAGTTCCGGTTATCCTGTGCTGGGTCCATATCCTTTTTTACTGAAATATTCTGCGAAGATAGGATAAAAAAATGAAAATTGAAAACTTCCAACTTTAAACTTTGTGAACCTTCCCTGCATTCCTGTTGACAAAGTCTTTCCACGACGAGAAAGAGTGCTGGGCAGTTGGGCGTCCCATTTGTAGGAAGTGACAGTAGGCGGCAGCCAAGGCATCTGTAGCATCCATCTGAACCTGCATGTCCTCATCACTAATGGACAGCATGCGTTGCAGCATGGCAGCCACCTGCTGTTTCGAAGCAGCACCGTTGCCAGTGATGGCCACCTTGATTTTCCTGGGTTCATATTCTGCAATGGGAATATCGCGTTCAATGGCAGCGGCAATGGCTACTCCTTGGGCCCTGCCCAGTTTAAGCATGGACTGCACGTTCTTACCAAAAAACGGTGCTTCGATTGCCAGTTCGTCAGGGTGATAAGCGTCTATGATGCCCGTCACCCGCTCAAAGATATGGCCTAATCGCAAGTATGGGTCACGCATTTTAAGCATGTTGATTACGCCCATGGCTATCATGTCTGCCTTGTTGCCCTTCACGCGTAGCACTCCATAGCCCATGATGTTGGTGCCGGGATCAATGCCCAAAACTATTTTTTCCGTTTGTGGTTGTTTTGTTCTCATGGGGCGTTCATGCTGATTTTAAATGCGAAGTTAATGATTATTGTTGAAAATTGAAAATTGAAAATTGAAAAATACAGGTCTTACTCCAGACCTCGCTCCGAATGAGGGGGAGAAAAGGAGACGTTAAGATTTGGAATTTAGAATTTACAATGTCTTTTGTGCCTGAATCGTTAAAAAAACAGAAGTGAGGTGTGTTTTTGCCCTTTTTCGATGTTGGGTTTGGATGGAATTACCTATCTTTGCATGTATTTTGCGCAGGGATGCTCCCGCCAAAAGTGTAAGTGTTAGTTTTGAGACGTCATCCTTTCCATATAATTTCTTTTTTGTTCCTTCTCGCAGCCTTGTTGGTGCTGAGTTGTGGTCATGGCAACCTGATAAGTACCGAGCCTGTGCCCAATGGTAGTGCCAACATTGTCCTTGATTCGATTACTTCGGCTATTGAAGTGAGTAAGACCCGTACTCAGGCCATTGTGGATACGTTACGAGCCAACGTTCAACGAGCCGATTCTGTTGCTCAGGTTGTGATGCAGGTGGACAATTTTGAGCCTCAGCCAGAATTGGAACCCACGGTTAATGTTATTGACTCGTTGGTAAATGATACATTGGATGAGGACCGTCAGATGTTGGAAAATCTTGACTCTCTTAAACGTAGTTTTGACGAAGAGCGCGGCATTGTCTCTTCTTATACCGAAGGCAATACGAATGCTGTGCAGTGGAATGACTCGGTAGCAGCAGTTCAGGATTCTCTCATGCGCAACAAACCGAAGACTGTGCTGGAAGACCCTGTTGACTACGAGGCCAAGGACTCCATTGTTTTCATGATGAACACCAGGCGGGCTTTTCTGTATGGCGATTCGAAGGTGAAGTATCAGAACATTGACTTGCAGGCTGAACGGGTCGAGATGAGTCTTGACAGCAGTTTGGTCTATGCCAATGGCGTGTTGGACTCGCTGGGTATCTATAAGGGAAGGCCTGTTTTCAAGCAGGGAAAGGATGCTTACGAGTCGGAGAGCATGAGTTATAACTTTGAGACGCAGAAAGGTTTCATCCGCAATGTCACGACGGAACAACAGGAAGGAATTCTCTACAGTGAGGAGTCGAAGAAAGGACAGAACAAGGAACTGTATCTGCGTCATGGCCGCTACACGACTTGCGACGAACCTCATCCGCACTTCTACATTGCCATGAGTCGGGCCAAGGTCTATACCGGCAAGAGTGTCTTCTCGGGTCCTGCCTGGCTGGTTGTCGAGGATGTTCCCCTTCCCCTTGTCATTCCTTTTGCTTATTTCCCGTTTACAACATCCTACAGTTCAGGTTTCATCATGCCGAGTTATGGTGACGAGAACAGCCGTGGTTTCTATCTGCGCGATGGTGGATATTATTTCGCCGTCAATGACAACTGGGACCTCAAAGTGACGGGTGAAATCTTTACGAAGGGCTCGTGGGGTATTGGAGCCCAAACCACCTACAAAAAGCGTTATAAGTACAGTGGCAATTTCTATTTTAACTATCAAGTGACGAAGACGGGCGAGAAGAACCTGCCCGACTATTCGGCTGTAAAGAATTTCAAATTGCAGTGGAGCCACCGCCAGGATGCAAAGGCAAGTCTCAATAGCAGTTTCTCGGCCAGTGTGAACTTTGCTACGCAGAGTTATGAGAAAAACAACCTCACCAGCCTCTACAATCCTACTTCCTATAGCCAGAGTACGCGTACTTCCTCTGTCAGTTATTCCCGTTCATTCCCCAAATCGGGACTCAGTATCACTTCCAGTTTCAACATTGCTCAGAACATGCGTGACTCGACGCTGGCTCTGACCTTGCCCAACCTCAATATTTCTTTGCAGAAGTTCTATCCTTTCAAGCGTAAGAAACTGAAGGGAAGGGAGCGTTGGTATGAAAAGATTTCTCTCAACTATACGGGTACACTGTCCAACAGTATTTCCACCAAGGAGGATCAATTGTTGAAGAGCAATCTCATCAAGGATTGGAAAAACGGTATGCGACACTCCATACCTGTTCAGGCATCTTTTCAACTGTTGAAGTACATCAACATTGTGCCATCCTTCAATTATCAGGAACGGTGGTATACAAACCGTATTGAACAGGACTGGGACGCCACCAGCAATACGGTCGTGCGCGACACCATCTATGGTTTCAACCGTGTCTACAACTACAACCTTGCTCTCTCGACCAACACGAAACTTTATGGTATTTTCAGGCCTAACCCAAAGGTTTTTGGCGAAAAAATCAAGATGGTGCGCCACGTCTTCACACCCAATGTGTCATTTAGTTATGCACCCGATTTCAGTGCCAGCCGATACGGTTACTACAAGACTTACACACGGACTGATGCAAATGGTGACGTGTCGCTTGTCGAGTATTCTCCCTACACGGGCTCACTCTATGGCGTACCTGGTAAGGGTAAGACGGGCTCGTTCACCTTTGACGTAGGCAACAACATTGAGATGAAGGTAAAGAGTGAACGCGACTCGACAGGTGTCAAGAAGGTAAGTATCATCGACGAATTGGGTGCCAACCTTTCTTATAACATTGCAGCGAAGACGCAGCCGTGGAGCAACCTGTCAACCCGCCTTCGACTGAAGTGGGGTAAGGTCTCGTTCAACATGAATACGGTTTTCCAGACCTACGCCTACGAGTTTGACGAGAATGGAAACGTGGTCGTAGGCAACCGAACAGAGTGGTCGTACGGACGCATCGGTCGTTTCACGGGTACTTCCAAGAATATCAGTTACACACTGAGCAATCAGTCGTTGAAAGAGTTGAAGGAAAAAATTTCCCGTCTGTTCGGCAAGGGAGACGACGACGAGGATGCCGATACCAATACGAGTGAGGAAGAGGAAGGTGATGAGTCGGAAGGTGGCGACACTGCAGATAAAGCGGATAAGGGACGCAGTCGGGACGCCTCCGCCAACAACATAGCCGATGACGGTTACATGAAGTTCCAATTGCCGTGGTCCATTTCCATCTCCTATGGTATTACGATGTCTGAGAACCGGAATGCCAAAATCAATGTGAAGACCATGCACTATCCCTTCAAGTATGTCCAGAACCTGAACCTCTCTGGCAACCTGCGTCTTTCTTCGACGTGGAATGTCAATTTCTCTTCTGGTTATGACTTCACCAACCACGCCATCTCCATGACTACAGTCAACATTAACCGTGACATGCACTGCTTCAACATCTCTGCCGGCTTCGTCTTCGGTACCTTTACATCCTATCATGTGACCATGCGTGCCAATGCCAGCACATTGACCGACGCGCTCAAGTACGACAAGAAGAGTTCCTATTCCAGTGCCATCCAGTGGTATTGATAAATCGGATTTCATGACTATAGATTTAAGTAAAATTGGCATTTCGCAACTCAGCGACATGCAACTTGCGGTTCACGACGCTTTTCGCGACAGCCGCGCAGACATCGTGCTTCTGGCTCCTACTGGCAGCGGAAAGACACTGGCCTATCTCGTGCCGCTCATGCAGGCTGTCGACGACCGGAGCGAGCAGGTACAGGCCGTGGCCATCGTGCCTTCTCGCGAACTGGCCCGTCAGACCGAGGAGGTGGCACGGTCTCTGAAGACGTCTGTCCGCGTCATGGCATGCTATGGCGGTCGTCCGGCCATGGACGAACACAGGCGCATGTCTGCCTTCCATCCACACATCATCGTAGCCACGCCTGGCAGATTGAACGACCATCTTGAAAAGCGTAATTTTGAGGTGGACAAAGTCCGAACGCTGGTCATCGATGAGTTTGACAAGTGTCTCGAGTTCGGATTCCACGACGAGATGGAGAAGGCCGTCGGGCTGCTTCCGCTGGTCAGCCGTCGCATCTTGCTCAGTGCCACCGATGCCGAGCAGATTCCACGTTTCGTCGACATGCGGGGGGCTCTACGGCTCGACTACCTTGAGCCGGAAGAGCGCATCGCTTTCTCTGTCGTGCGTTCGCCCGAGAAGGATAAACTCTACACCTTGCTCGATTTGCTCTGCGTCCTGGGCGAAGCACAGAGCATTGTCTTCCTCAACTACCGCGATGCCGTCGAGCGGGTTTACCAGTTCCTGCGTCAGCAGGGAGTGGCTTGCGAGATGTTCCATGGCGGAATGGAGCAGGAACTGCGCGAACGGGCAGTCTATAAATTTGGCAATGGCACGAGCAATGTGCTGGTGTCCACAGACTTGGGGTCGCGCGGCCTCGACTTGCCCGACACCGATTGCATCATTCACTACCACCTGCCGCTCGACGAGGATGCCTACATCCACCGCAACGGACGTACTGCCCGCTGGCAGGCACAGGGACGTGCCTTCATGATACTGAACGAGGAGGAGTCTGTGCCCGACTACATACCGCTCTCTGCCCAGCCCGAGTTCCACATTCCGAAGAAATTGCCACCCGTCTCCCGTCCGCGCATGGCCACCGTCTACATCGGCAAGGGACGCAAGGACAAACTCAGCAAGATGGACATCCTCGGTTTTTTGTGCAAAGTGGGAGGGCTGGCGGGCAGTGAAGTAGGACGCATCGACGTGCGCGACCATTGTGCCTATGCCGCAGTCCTGCGCACGTGTCTCCCCGACCTCCTCCGTCGGCTGGAGGGACAGAAAATCAAGGGCGTCAGAACTCTTTTCCGTGAAGCAAGATAGAAGCCTTGCTCTCTAAATTCCAAAAGACATTAAGGACCTTAAAGACTTTATTGACTTTAAGGTCCTTAATGTTTCATTGTGGGGTAATCGATTCATCCAGGAATCTTTGTTGCAGTCCGCCGTAGCATTCGATGCGGCGGTCACGCAGGAATGGCCACCAGCGGCGCACCTGCTCGCAGCGCATTTCGTCGATGTCGACCACTGTCACGTCCTCCGTGTCGGTGGGTGACTGGCTGAGCAGTTCGCCTTGGGGACCGCACACGAAACTGCTGCCCCAGAACTGGATGCCGTTCGTCTGGCCCGATGGGTCAGGTTCCAGTCCGACGCGGTTCACACTGATGACGGGCAGCCCGTTGGCCACGGCATGGCCGCGTTGCACGGTGGTCCATGCCTCCCGCTGTCGTGCTTGTTCGTCGGGCGTATCGGTCGATTCATAGCCAATGGCTGTGGGATAGATGAGCAGGTCGGCACCGGCCAGGGCCATCAGTCGTGCTCCTTCCGGATACCACTGGTCCCAGCACACCTGTACGCCCAGCCGTCCCAGCGACGTGTCTATCGGGTGGAAACCCGTGTCGCCGGGGGTGAAGTAGAATTTCTCGTAGTAGGCAGGGTCGTCGGGAATGTGCATCTTGCGGTATGTGCCGGCAATGCTGCCGTCACAGTCGAGCACTACAGCCGTGTTGTGGTAGAGTCCGGGCGCACGCCGTTCGAACAGTGAGGTGACCAGCACGACGTGCAGTTCCTTGGCCAGTTGGCCGAAGAATTGGGTCGAAGGCCCGGGTATGCTCTCTGCCAGGTTGAACAAGTCGACGTTCTCCGTCTGGCAGAAGTAAGGAGTGTTGTGCAGTTCGGGCAGTACGACGAGGACGGCTCCTTGTGCAGCCGCCTGGCTGATGCACCCTGCCAGGTGTCGTTTGTTCTCCTCGATGTCGGGCGAGCAACAGATTTGTATGGTGGCAACTTTCATGTGATGGAGAGTCAGGATGGTACTTGCCTGCGAAGTTACGGAGAAATTTTGAAATTTGAAATTTGAAGTTTGATTTTTGAAGTTTTCATTGCCCTGGGAGCGCGGACCTCTCCGTCCGCATTATCTCGTCCAAAGACCTTCCCGTCCGCAGAACTTTATAGTTTGATATTTAAAAGTACAATCGGGGGCAGTACGTTCAAGCCCCCTGTGCCCTATACATTACTATAATAAAACGCGCGCACGCATACGCGCGCGAGCGCGTATACTGAAATGAGTTTGTGAGGGCTGCATCCGTCCCACATGAGAGGTCGGGTGGGGTGGAAAGTGAAAAAAACGGGAAATTTTGCTGTAGCGAAAAATTTCCTCCACTGCGCTGAAAATCAAACTGTTGTGCGGTCTGAAGAAATTTTCAAGTACTGGGACGTAAATTTCCAAGTACTTGGAAGAAAATTTCCAAGTACTTGGAAGAAAATTTCCAAGTACTTGAAAAAAAATTTCCAAGTACTTGAAAAAATATTTCCAAGTACTTGGAAATTTACGTCCGAGTACTTGGAATTTTTTCGCATGTTAAGATGCGTTGGATTTCTGCTGCTGAGGAAATCCGTCGGGAGTGTAGTGTGGAGCATGAAGTGCATGACGCAAAGCGGCTGGCGTTTCCCCGTCTGCTGCGACCATGAAGCGGGCGGTGTATGGTTTGCGTCCTGCGGCAATGCAAATTGACGCTTTTGCCGGTATTTTTCAATTCCCGATTTTCAATTTTCAATTATTCTCCGTAACTTCGCAGTCTCAAACAGAAGATTTTGAGAAAGTTGATGCAGGATTTTGCCCTTGTCCGTTGCGGCTGCCGACGCTCTTGTGGCAGGCAGCGCAGGGAGCGGTGAGTGCTGAATCGGCTTCCCTTGTAATATAACAGCAATGCCAAGAATTTCCGTACGCGGCACAGAGATGCCCAGTTCTCCCATCCGTAAACTCGCTCCGTTGGCTGAGGATGCCAAGCGGAGGGGTGTACATGTCTATCACTTGAACATCGGCCAGCCCGACCTGCCGACTCCCCAAGTGGCCATCGATGCCATCAAGAATTTCGACCGGCGCATACTGGAGTACAGCCCCAGCCAGGGTTTCCGCAGTTATCGTGAAAAGTTGGTGGGCTACTATGCCAAGTTTGACATCCGGCTCAATGCCGACGACATCATCATCACGTCGGGAGGTAGCGAGGCGGTACTGTTTGCCTTTCTGAGTTGTCTTAACCCGGGCGACGAAATCATCGTCCCCGAGCCTGCCTATGCCAACTACATGGCTTTCGCAATATCTGCAGGTGCCGTCATCCGTACCATCGCCACCACCATCGAGGAGGGCTTTTCGCTGCCCAAGGTCGAAAAGTTCGAGGAACTCATCAACGAGCGCACCCGTGCCATCCTGATTTGCAACCCGAACAACCCCACCGGCTACCTCTACACACGCCGCGAGATGAACCAGATTCGCGACCTCGTGAAGAAATACGACCTGTACCTCTTCAGCGACGAGGTGTACCGCGAGTTCATCTACACGGGATCGCCCTACATCTCGGCCTGCCACCTGGAGGAAATCGAGCAGAACGTGGTCCTCATCGACTCTGTGTCCAAGCGCTACAGCGAGTGCGGCATCCGTATCGGTGCGCTGATTACGAAGAACAAGGAAGTTCGCCAGGCCGTGATGAAGTTCTGCCAGGCACGCCTCTCGCCACCCCTCATCGGACAGATTGTAGCCGAGGCCTCGCTCGACGTTCCGGAAGACTACAGTCGTGACGTGTACGACGAATACGTGGAACGCCGCAAATGCCTGATTGACGGCCTGAACCGCATCCCCGGAGTCTATTCGCCCATCCCCATGGGTGCCTTCTACACCGTGGCCAAACTGCCGGTCGACGACAGCGAGCGATTCTGTGCCTGGTGCCTGTCGGATTTCCAATACGAAGGTGAAACGGTGATGATGGCACCAGCCAGCGGATTCTATACCACTCCAGGTGCAGGAAAGAATGAAGTAAGAATAGCCTACGTTCTGAAAAAGAAAGACTTAACGCGTGCTTTGTTGGTGCTCAGAAAAGCACTGGAAGCATATCCTGGCAGGACGGAATGAATTTTCCCCTATTCATAGCGCGACGCATCTATGGCTCCAAAGGGACGGAAGGACACAACTACTCCCGTCCCACCATCTTCATAGCCATGGCCGGCATCGCAATCGGGCTCGTGGTGATGCTGGTCAGCATCGCCGTCGTCCTCGGTTTCAAGCGCGAAGTGAGCGGCAAGGTCGTCGGTTTCGGCTCCCACCTCCAGGTACTCAGCCTCTCCCAAGACCAGAACTACATCATGTACCCCCTCGTGACCAACGACTCGCTGCGGCAAGTCGTTGCCAAGACCGGGCGAGTGCGGCATGTACAGGAATTTGCCACCATATCGGGCATGCTGAAGACTGAGCGTGACTTCCTCGGCATCCTGCTCAAGGGGGTGGGCGAGGACTATGACCTCTCCTTCATCCGCAACTACCTGATTGAAGGCGAGGTTCCCGACTTCTCCGCCAAGACATCGTCTAACAAGGTGGTCATCTCCAACCGCATGGCCAAAAGCCTCTCCCTGAAGGTCGGCGACCGTGTCTTTGCCTACTTTGTCGGCAACAACAACATGCGAGCACGGCGTCTTGAAGTCGCCGGCATCTACGAGACCCACCTGGCCGAGTACGACAAACTCATCTGCCTGACCGACATCCGCACCGTGCGCAAACTGAACAACTGGCAGACCGACGAATCCTCTGGACTGGAAGTCCACGTTGACACCGAGCACGCCAGTTCTGCCGTTGACATGCTGTCCGACTTCGACATTGTCGACGAAGTGACCCGCCGGCTCGGCACCAAAGTGAACCATACCGTCGACTGGCGAGGCGCATCGCGAGGCGTCTACAGCATACGCGACATTGCGCCCCACATCTTCTCGTGGCTCGAAGTCCTCGATGCCAATGTCGTGATGATTCTCATCCTCATGCTGGCCATCAGCAGTTTCACCATCGTCTCCGGTTTGCTCATTGTCATGCTCGAACGCATCCGCATGATTGGCTTGCTGAAGGCACTGGGTGCCACCAACGGACTGATACGACGTGTCTTCCGCCATTTCTCCATCATGATGGTCGGACAGGCTGTCCTCATTGGCGACATCCTCGCCATGCTCTTCTGCTATCTCCAGCACCATTACCGTTTCATCCGTTTAGACGCGGAAAACTACTACATCGACGCCGTTCCCATTGAGTGGAACTGGCTGGCTTTCGTGGCCGTCAACGTCGGTGTAGTCCTCATCTCTGCCATCGTCATCTTCGGTGCCTCCTACCTCATGAGCATCAAGGGCCCCGCCACAACTCTGCGCTGGGAATAACCATCCTTACTCAATTTTCACAAGTCTTACCTGTGATTCAGACACAAAAAGGCAATACGCTACATGCGATGCACGTCGTACATTGTCCTTGTGATATTGTCAGGAATTTTTTTCAAGCAACTCTTGCATGTGGAGCATTTCGTCGCGATACTGGGCAGCAAGGACGAAATCGAGTTGCTTGGCTGCCTGTTGCATTTGTTTGCGGGTGTGTTCGATGGCTTTTTCCAGTTGCTCGCGGTTCATGGACAGAAGGATGGGGTCTTCTTCTGCAGCCGTCATGCGGCGGTCTTCTGTGTAGGCTTTCGCAAGATAGTCGACCTGCCGGCCTTCGTGCAGGGCTTTGAGGGTCTTCTTGATTTGCGTGGGGGTGATGCTATGCGCTTCGTTATATTGCATCTGCTTGGCACGTCGACGATTGGTCTCGTCGATGGTAAGTTGCATGCTTTGGGTGATGCGGTCGGCATAGAGGATGGCCATGCCGTTGACGTTGCGGGCGGCTCGTCCGATGGTCTGGGTAAGCGAGCGATGGCTGCGTAGGAATCCTTCCTTGTCGGCATCGAGAATGGCCACCAGTGACACCTCGGGCAGGTCGAGGCCTTCGCGCAAGAGGTTGACACCGACCAGCACATCAATTTCACCGCGACGCAGGCGATCGAGGATGTCGACGCGCTCGAAGGTGTCGATGTCGCTGTGTATGTACGAGCAACGCACACCGTTTTGCAGCAGATACTCGGAAAGTTCCTCTGCCATGCGCTTGGTGAGTGTGGTGACAAGTACGCGCTCGTCGCGCTCGGCTCGTTGCTGAATTTCCTCCATGAGGTCGTCGACCTGACCCGCCGTCGGGCGGATGTCGATGAGGGGGTCGAGCAGTCCGGTGGGACGGACGATTTGTTCGGCAATGACACCTTCGGAGCGTTGCAGTTCGTAGTCGGCTGGGGTGGCACTGACATAGATGGTCTGGGGCGTGAGTGCCTCGAACTCGTCAAACTGGAGGGGACGGTTGTCGAGAGCGGCAGGGAGTCGGTATCCGTACTCGACGAGATTGAGTTTGCGCTTGCGGTCACCACCATACATGGCACGAATCTGAGGAATGGATTCGTGGCTTTCGTCCACCACCAGCAGAAAGTCGTCGGGGAAGAAGTCAAGCAGGCAGTAGGGTCGTTCACCGGCCTTACGACCGTCGAAGTACCGGCTGTAGTTCTCGATGCCGGAGCAGTGTCCCAACTCTCGAATCATTTCCATGTCGTTAGTGACGCGTGTCTCCAACAGGTTGCGCTTGATGGTGTCGCCCAGTTCCTCGTAGTAGGCCAGTCGCTCGTGCAGGTCGTCCTCGATTTGGTGAATGGCTATCTGTGTCCGTTCTTTCGATGTCATGAAGAGGTTGGCAGGATAAATGCGGTAGGCATCGAAGGTACTGAGAGGGGTGCCTGTGACGGCATCAAGTTCGGTGATACTTTCAATCTCGTCCCACCCAAATTGGATGCGGACTATCTTTTCGTCGTAGGCCAGATATATTTCAACTATTTCGCCCTTGACCCGGAAGTGTCCACGTGTCAGTTCGAGGTCGTTTCTGACATAGAGGCTGTCCACCAGTTTCCGCAGTAGCACATTGATGTCCAAGGCTGTGCCGACGGTGAGGGTGATGATGTTCTCGCTGAAGTCCATGGGAGACCCCATGCCATAGATGCAGGATACGGAACTGACGACGATGACATCCTTGCGACCAGAGAGCAGGGCAGAGGTGGCTTTCAGTCGGAGCCGGTCGACTTCTTCGTTGATGGCAAGGTCTTTCTCAATGTATGTGTCGGTCGATGGGATGTATGCCTCAGGTTGATAATAGTCATAGTAACTGACATAGTATTCTACGGCATTGTCGGGGAAAAACCCCTGCATCTCTGTATATAGTTGATGAGCCAGGGTCTTGTTGTGGCTGAGGATGAGGGTGGGGCGTCCCACGTTCTGGATGACGTTGGCAATAGTGAATGTCTTGCCGGAGCCTGTAACGCCCAACAGGACCTGAGCAGGCAAGCCACTGTTTACACCGTCGGTCAGTTGACGGATGGCTTCGGGTTGGTCGCCAGTCGGTTCATAAGTGGAGGTCAAATGAAACACCATGTGTCAATTATTTTTTCAAATGTACGACAATTATCAATAATCTCCGAGTAAAAACCTTGGTTTTTTTTGTTTCCTGTTTGCCGTTTCTGTATTTTTTTCATACCTTTGCAGGTTAGAAAAGTTTTCATGAAAGAAAGATTGATGAGAAAAGTAGTGTCTTTCCTTCTTGTGTCCATGGTACTGATGTCTTGCAACAGTTACAATCAGTTGCTGAAGACGCAGGACTACGACTATAAGTATGAGGCGGCCAAGCAAGCATATGCGGCAGGGCAGTATGTACGTTGCTATCAGTTGATGGATGGCATGATTAACATGATGAAAGGTACTGACAAGGCTGAAGAGTCGCTGATGATGAATGCCATGTGCTACTATAACATCCGTGACTACGAGACGGCTACCCTGTATTTCGACCGTTACTTCAAGACCTATCCCCGTGGTGTCTATACCGAACTGGCTAAGTATTACAGTGGAAAGTCCAGTTTCCTACAGTCGCCCGATCCACGACTCGACCAGACGCCTACCTATACCGCCATCAAGTCGCTACAAGATTTCTTGTCGTTCTATCCCTATTCCTCGCGTCGCCAGGAGGTGAACGACATGATTTATCAGTTGCAGAACCGTCTTGTCCAAAAGGAATATGACTCTGCCAAACTGTATTACGACCTGGGAACCTACACAGGTAATTGTGCCAATGGCGGCAGCAATTACGAGGCTTGTATTGTGACAGCAGAAAATGCTCTGAAGACATATCCATACAACAATTTGCGTGAAGAACTATACATGCTTATCCTGCGTGCACGCTACAAGTTGGCCGTCAATTCTGTTGAAGAGAAGGCAGACGACCGTTTCCGCCAGACTATAGACGAATACTATGGCTTCAAAAACGAATTTCCGGACAGTAAATATATCAGCGAGGCTGACAAAATCTTCCGTTCGGCCTCGGCTGCTATGTGAATTAATAAGTAACTATCAAATCAAAATAATACCAAATAATACAAAATAATACAAAATAATAGATAATATGGATTTCAAGAAAACCAATGCACCTACGACCACTGTTACGCGTGACCTCATGGAATTCAGTAGAGCAACTGGCAATGTCTATGAGAGTGTCGTTGTCCTCGGAAAGCGAGCCAACCAGATTGCCTCGGCTATGAAAGAAGAAATCACCAAAAAACTCCAGGAATTTGGTACGACCAACGACAATTTGGAGGAAATTTTCGAGAATGACGAACAAATACAGATTTCACGCTACTATGAGCGTTTGCCCAAGCCGACACTCATTGCTACCCAAGAATTTCTCGAGGATAAGATTTATATGCGTAATCCATTGAAAGAAATACAATGATACAACGCATACAGACCGTCTACCTGGCCCTTACCATCATAGCCGCCATCTGTGCTTTGATGTTCTGTTCTGTGTACTACTGGGTTGATGGTACGATGGTGGGAGCAGTCAGCAGTTTCCGCTTCTGTAGCCACGACGCTTCTTTGTCCGACAAAGTGTCGAGCCCGTGGCCGTTGGGCATCCTGCTCTTGCTCGTCATCCTGCTCAATTTTGTGGCGATATTCCTGTTCCGCAAACGCATGCGCCAATTGCGCATTACCCTTTTCAGCACCATACTGCTGGTTGGCTATGTTCTGGCACTTGCCTTCTGCACATGGTTCTACAAAGAACAACTATCCCTGTTGTTGAATTATGCAGATGTCAGTATGACATTCGGTATTTCCACTTTCCTGCCTGTTGTCGGCATTATACTCAACAGTATGGCCATTAGAGGCATTCGGAAAGACGAGGCACTCGTCCGTTCACTTGACAGACTTCGATAACTACTTATTCTATGGATTTCAAAGACCTTGTACAGAAACGTCGCAGCATCCGCCAGTTTACTGACGAACCGCTACTGCCCGCAGACGTGCAGACCATCCTTCGGGCCGGCCTGATGTCACCTACGTCGAAATGTTCTCGTGCATGGCAATTCATCGTAGTTGAAAACAAGGATACTCTTGAGAAACTATCTCAGTGTAAACTATCTGGAGCACAGTTTGTCAGCAATGCCCCCCTTGCAGTTGTCGTCATGGCCGACACAGAGAAGAGTGAAGCACCCATAGAAGATGCTTCCATCGCTGCTGTCACCATGCAATACCAGGCAGCCGATCTCGGACTTGGCAGTTGCTGGGCACAGATACGCGGACGATTTGCTGAAGACGGAACGCCTTCAGAGGAAATCGTAAGACAACTTCTCCATTGCGACGACCATCTTTTGCCAGTGGCCATTATCGCCCTGGGCCATCCCGCCATAACACGAAAGCCACAGGACGAAGAGAAACTTCTGTGGGAAAATGTCAAGGTGCAAGAGTGAAGCGTGGGTATCCGTTAAATCTGTGCAATCTGTGTGAGATAAAAAATACGCGGAGAAAAAACTTACTTTTAACGTGAAAATCACCCTCATTGGCTCAGGTAATCTGGCAACTAGTCTCGGTGTAGCCCTTTACAAGGCAGGTCATGAGATACTTCAAGTTTTTAGCCGCACAACTACTGCAGCCGATACTCTTGCACGCAGCCTTCAGGCTCCCCTCATCGCTACACAGGTTACCGAAATCAATACTCATTCCGACCTCTATATCGTTGCCCTTACAGATACGGCTCTCCAGCAACTGGCCCCATCTTTGGGACACCATCTGCCTACTAAATTGCTGGTCCATACCGCTGGCAGCCTTCCACTCGACACACTCATCAACCCTCGCCGTGGTGTATTCTATCCTCTGCAGACTTTCTCTAAGCAGCGCGTCCTTCCTTTCAACGAAATACCCATATTCATTGAAGCCAACAATCCCGCTGATTTGCAGATTCTACACTCCCTTGCCCACCAATTGAGCACTATTGTCTACACACTCAGCAGTAGTGAACGCACCATTCTCCACCTTGCTGCCGTCTTCAGTTGCAACTTCACCAACCACTGCTATACCCTTGCAGCCCGTCTATTGCAGCAACATAGCCTGCCCTTTAATATCCTTCTTCCCCTCATTCGTGAAACCGTTGCCAAACTTGAACATCTCACTCCCGAACAAGCGCAGACAGGCCCTGCACGCAGACACGACCATGCTGTTATTCAACAACATCTCAACATGCTTGACAAGTACGGTGACTCCCCAATAAAGAATGTCTACCGACTTATGACTGAAAGCATAGAGATTTCATCCAACCCTTATAATAATTACCATGATTAACTACAACCTGACAAAAATTCAGGCACTTATGTTTGATGTCGATGGCGTCCTCAGTCGCCAGACCATCACACTTCATCCCACCCAGGGACCTATGCGTACCGTCAACATCAAGGATGGTTATGCACTTCAACATGCTGTCAGGAATGGATTGCTCGTTGCTATCATTACTGGAGCGGACACCCCATCTCTTTTGGCTCGCTACCACGGACTTGGCATTACTGAGGTCCATCTTTCCGCCAGCCACAAAATCAACATTTACAATGCACTTCTCCAGAAATACGACCTTAGCGACGACCAAGTCCTATACATGGGAGATGACATTCCCGATTATACCATCATGCGCCGTGTCGGATTGCCATGCTGTCCTGCAGATGCCGCATACGAAATCAAGACTCTTGCTACTTACATCTCTCCTTGTGAAGGAGGAGAAGGCTGTGTTCGCGACGTCATACAACAAGTCATGAAAGCCCAAAACAAGTGGATGCACAATGAAGACGCTTTTGGCTGGTAAACTCAATAATACCGAAATCCTTTTGGCAAGCCATTCACCACGCCGTCGTGAATTGCTCGCTCAACTTGACATTCCCTTTGTCGTCCCCGAATTGCCTCAGGTTAACGAGACTTATCCGTCCCATCTGGATGGGGCAGAAATCCCCCAGTACATCACACGAGTCAAGGCCACTGCCTACCGCTCCCATCTTCAGCCTCAGCAACTGCTTATCACTGCCGACACCATCGTCTACCTACCTTCCTCCTCGGAACAACAACGTGGCCAGGTTCTTGGAAAGCCTTCTAATGCCGACGATGCAGCCAGCATGTTGCGTCTACTCTCAGGTCGTGAGCACCAAGTCATTACTGCCGTTACTCTGACCACCTCACAGCGTCAGACCACTTTTGCAGAGACCAGCCTTGTCTGCTTTAAACCTCTCATAGACTCTGAAATCGACTACTACATCCATAACTATGCCCCTTTCGACAAGGCCGGTGCCTATGGCATTCAGGAGTGGATAGGACATATCGGTGTTACACGGTTGATGGGCTCCTATACGAATGTTATGGGCCTGCCTACCCATCGCCTTTATTCTGAGTTACTCTCATTCCTAAAAATTGAAAAATAGATTATTTGCAGTTTCCTGCTGAATCCGTCTTTTATGACTCCCTGAAAAAAATGAGAGAAAAATAGGGCGTTTTAATTTTAAAAGTGTATCTTTGCAAAACAGACGTGACATTTGTCTATTACGAAAAACAATAATTTATTTCAATAATATTAAAAATTTTTTCCTTTATGAGTCAAAAGAGAGTCTATACCTTTGGCAACGGTAAGGCCGAAGGTAATGCTAAAATGCGTGAGGAACTTGGTGGCAAAGGTGCGAACCTGGCCGAGATGAACCTTATTGGTGTGCCTGTACCCCCGGGATTCACGATTACGACCGACTGCTGCAACGAGTATTACAAAGTGGGTCAGCAGAAAATCATGGAACTGCTGAATGACGACGTGATGGTCGCTGTAAAGCATATTGAAGTGCTGATGAATTCGAAGTTCGGAGACAAGGAGAACCCTCTGTTGGTTAGTGTCCGTTCGGGCGCACGTGCATCAATGCCTGGCATGATGGACACCATCTTAAACTTGGGCTTGAACGATGAAGTGGCCGAGGGTATGGTTCGCAAGACAGGCAACGCACACTTCGTTTATGACTCCTACCGTCGCTTTGTTCAGATGTATGGTGACGTGGTTTTGGAGATGAAACCTGTTAACAAGGAAGATATCGATCCGTTTGAGGAAATTATTGAGCAGGTGAAGGAGGAACGAGGTGTAAAATTGGACAAAGACTTAAGTGTAGAGGAACTGAAGAAACTGGTGGTATTGTTCAAGGCTGCCATCAAGGAACGCACTGGTAAGGACTTTCCGAACGACCCTATTGAGCAATTGTGGGGTGCCATCTGTGCCGTATTCCGCAGTTGGATGAATGAACGTGCCATCCTGTACCGCAAGATGGAAGGTATTCCCGACGAATGGGGAACTGCCGTAAGTGTGATGGCCATGGTATTTGGAAACATGGGTGACACGAGTGCAACGGGCGTTTGCTTCAGTCGTGATGCCGCTAATGGCGAAAACGTGTTCAATGGAGAGTATCTGGTGAATGCCCAGGGTGAAGACGTTGTTGCCGGTATCCGTACACCACAACAAATCACCAAGTTAGGCAGCCAACGTTGGGCAGAGCGTGCCGGCATTAGCGAAGAAGAGCGTGTGGCAAAGTATCCTTCTATGGAAGAGGCCATGCCCGAGATTTATGCCCAACTGAACGGCATTCAGGAAAAACTGGAAGAGCACTATCGCGACATGCAGGATATGGAATTTACAGTTCAGGAAGGAAAACTGTGGTTCTTACAGACTCGTAATGGCAAGCGTACAGGTGCAGCGATGGTGAAGATTGCCATTGACCTCTTGCACGAAGGAAAGATTGACGAGAAGACTGCCATCATGCGCTGTGAACCTCAGAAACTGGATGAGTTGCTGCATCCTGTCTTTGACAAGAAAGCACTTTCGACAGCAAAAGTGATTGCACAAGGACTTCCTGCCAGTCCAGGAGCCGGATGTGGTCAGATAGTTTTCCATGCCGACGATGCTCAGGCTTGGCATAATGACGGGCACAAGGTTGTGCTGGTGCGCATAGAGACCTCCCCCGAGGACCTGGCCGGTATGTCGGCAGCCGAGGGTATTTTGACAGCCCGTGGAGGCATGACTAGCCACGCCGCAGTAGTTGCCCGTGGTATGGGTAAATGTTGTGTCAGCGGTGTAGGAGCACTGAATGTTGACTATAAGACAAAGACTGTTGAGATAGACGGCATTACCTACAAGGAAGGCGATTACATCTCTATTAACGGTACGACAGGACAAGTCTATGCAGGCGAGGTGCCCACCAAGGCAGCCGAACTGAGCGGAGACTTCAAAGAACTTATGGACCTGTGCGACAAGTACACAAAACTTCAGGTGCGTACGAACGCAGATACTCCTCACGATGCTCAGGTTGCAAGAGCATTCGGAGCCAAGGGCATCGGTTTGACACGTACTGAACACATGTTTTTCGAGGATCAGAAGATTATTGCCATGCGTCAGATGATTCTGGCCGACAGCGCCAAGGGACGTGAGGAAGCACTGGCCAAATTGTTGCCCTATCAGAAAGCCGACTTCAAAGGCATTTTGGAGGCTATGGACGGTCTGCCAGTGAATATCCGTCTGCTTGACCCACCATTGCATGAGTTCGTTCCCCACGATCTTGCTGGTCAGGAAATAATGGCAAAGGAAATGGGAGTAGATCTAGTAACAATTCAGCGTCGTGTTGCTTCTCTTGCAGAAAACAACCCAATGCTTGGTCATCGTGGTTGTCGTCTGGGTATTACATTCCCTGAGATTACAGCCATGCAGACGCGTGCCATTCTTAGTGCAGCCTGCGAACTGAAGCAAGAAGGAAAGAACCCGATGCCAGAAATTATGGTGCCGCTGATTGGTATTCTCTACGAGTTGAAACAGCAGAAGGACATCATCCAGCACACTGCCAAGGAAGTGTTTGCCGAATATGGCATAGAGGTGAAGTTTGAAATCGGTACCATGATAGAGATACCACGTGCTGCCCTAACAGCCGACCGCATTGCTACCGAGGCCGAATACTTCTCGTTCGGAACCAATGACTTGACACAGATGACATTCGGCTACAGCCGTGACGACATTGCCAGTTTCCTTCCTGTTTACTTAGAGAAGAAGATTCTAAAGGTTGACCCATTCCAGGTACTTGACCAGAACGGTGTTGGAAAACTTGTGAAATATGCAGTGGAGAAAGGCCGCAGTGTTCGTCCGAATCTCCGTACTGGCATATGTGGCGAACACGGAGGAGAGCCCAGTTCCGTGAAATTCTGTGCCAAGATAGGTCTGAATTATGCTAGTTGCTCGCCCTTCCGTGTGCCCATTGCACGTCTGTCCGCCGCGCAGGCAGCGGTCGAAGAATAAGCGACGGAACTTGAAACTCAGCGAGTTAGGCGGTAAGCCCCGAAAACTTTTTTATTTTGACCCCTCTAAAGTCCTGACTGGCGGGGTCATTTTTATTTTACCCTGTTTACTTCTTGGCTTTCATCTTACGGATGCTTTCACCAAAGAGTTCGATGCGGTGTGATGAGTGTACAATCCTGTCAAGCACCGCATCGGCGACAGCCTGGTCTCCGATGGCATCATACCAGTTTTCTACA